>Ga0307515_10009813_pt1 | contig 18444 bp, 14 predicted proteins | sample 17_EM_MG_FD_194513 | JGI IMG/M metagenome (GOLD analysis project Ga0307515, IMG submission 194513) | Populus trichocarpa ectomycorrhiza microbial communities from riparian zone in the Pacific Northwest, United States - 17_EM | ecosystem: Host-associated > Plants > Roots > Unclassified | place...
TGGATTTTTGATTGCCATAGCTATTCTGAACAAAAGAAGGTGAAATTGGTGATAATTGAGTTTACGGAGTATGCATTGATTTGGTGGGATCAAATTGTAATCAGTAGGAGGAGGAATGGGGAGCGACTCGTTCAGACTTTGGGGGAGATGAAAGTTTTAATGAGGAGGCGATTTGTGCCAAACCACTATTACAGAGACTTATATCTGAAGCTCCAAGGTCTGAATCAAGGTTATAAGACAGTAGATGAAAATCACAAAGAGATGGAGATAGCAGTGATTCGGGCCAATGTTGTTGAGGATAGAGAAGCCACCATGACTAGATTTCTTAATGGGTTGAATCGGGACATTGCCAATGTGGTTGAGCTACAGCACTATGCGGAGCTAGAGGACATGGTTCACATGGCTACGAAGGTGGAGAGACAACTTCGGAAGGGACATGCTCGGCCAGCATTTAATTTGGGCTCTTCATCATCTTGGAAGCCGAATCTAAAGAGAGAGGGTACTGTCCAGCTGAAATCCTTTGTTCCTTCTAGAACTGAATCACCAAAGGCTTAAAGTTGATGTCCCTATTGATGCCAAAGGCATGCCAGCATTGAAGGATAGTGATGGCGATGAGTTAGCATTACCAGTTGAGTCCTTGGTTATAAGATGAACACTTCAGGTTCAGGTCAAGGAAGATGAAACTAATCAACAAAGGGAGAACATCTTCCATACGCGTTGTTATGTACAAAGCAAGGAGTTTGATGATGTGTTCCCCGACGATACTCCTAGCGGATTACCACCATTGAGGGGGATAGAGCATTAGATTGATTTCGTACCCGGAACTTCAATTCCTAATCGACCAGCCTATAGAAGCAATCCCGAGGAGACGAAGGAGCTTCAAAGGCAAGTTGATGAGCTGATGGAAAGGGGCTTATTCGTGAGAGTATAAGCCCGTGTGCTGTACCCGTGCTACTTGTTCATAAGAAGGATGGAACATGGAGGATGTGTGTTGATTGCTGAGCCATCAACAACATAACGGTAAAGTGTAGACACCCCATTCCTAGGCTTAATGACATGTTAGATGAGTTACATGGATCCTATAGTTTCTCTAAAATTGACTTGAAAAGTTGGTACCATCAGATTAGGATGAAAGAAGGTGATGAGTGGAAAACAACATTTCAGACGAAGCATGGTTTGTATGAATGGTAAGTAATGTCATTTGGACTTACAAATGCACCTAGTACGTTTATGCGTTTAATGAATCATGTGTTGCGTGCATTCATAGGTAAGTTTGTGTTTGTGTATTTTGATGACCATTACCTGTGCCTACTGAGCCTTGATAGATATCTCTATGGACTTTGTTTTAGGTTTACCTAGGTCAAAAAAAGGTGTTGACTTTATTTTTGTTGTGGTTGATAGGTTTTCTAAAATGGCGCATTTCATTGCATGCCATAAAATAGATGATGCATCTCATATCGCAGACTTGTTCTTTAGGGAGATTGTACATTTGCATGGTATTCCTAAAGAGTATAGTGTCAGATCGTGATGTTAAGTTCCTTAGCTACTTTTGCAAGACCTTATGGGGAAACTTGGGAACAAAACTCTTATTTTCGACAACATGTCATTCTCAAACATATGGACAAATTGAGGTAGTGAATAGAACATTATCCCAACTTTTGCGTGTTGTAATTCAAAAGAATTTGAAAAGTTGGGAAGAATGTTTTCCTTTTGTTGAGTTTGCTTGTTATACTGTGCGTTCGACCACTTGTTTTTCTCCTTTTGAAATTGTTTATGGTTTTCATCCACTAACTCCTATGGACTTAATTCCTTTATCTTTTGAAGAAAGGGTAAGTTTAGACGGTGAAAAGAAGGCAAAGATGGTGAGACAACTCCATGAAAGAGTTCGATTGCAAATAGAGAAAAAGAACAGACTTTACGCTTCTAAAGCAAATAAGGAACGTAAACTGGTTGTTTTCCAACCCGGTGATTGGGTTTGGGTGCACATGCATAAGGAACGATTTCCTAACCAAAGGAAATCAAAATTACAGCCTCATGGTGATGGTCCATTTCAGGTTTTAGAGAGAATCAATGATAACGCATACAAAATTGACCTTCCATATGAGTATGGTGTTAGTGCTACCTTTAATGTTGTTGATCTTATGTTGTTTGACACAGATTTTGATTCGAGGTCGAATCCTTTCGAGGAGAGAGGGGATGATGTGGACCAGCCCAGAAACACCAGCAAGGACCCATTACATGTTCCAAATGGTCCAATGACTCGGTCCAAGACAAAGGCATTGAATGCATTGGTTTTGAAGGTTTCAACCAAGTCAAAATTGAAAGGTCCATTGGAGTAACAATAGGAGAACCTAGTATATCTTACCCATTGCAAAAGGGGCCCAATACAACTTTATTTGGGCCATGACGTAATGACAACAAAGGAAACAAAAGAATCCTATTACAACTTGGAAACAACATGGGTCACTACCTTTTCCTTTTGTTTCTAGGATTAAGGGGCTACATGGAAGGCTATAAATAAGCCTTGAATTAGTTTTGTAATATTTTACTTCCTTCTCTTCTTCTCATGACAGAATATGGATTAAATATTAGGAGCTTTATTTAATTTTGTTAGCTATAACCCAAGGCTTGTTTGGGCTTAATTAATACTTTGTTTTGAGTTAGGATCCAAGGTTTGTTTGGATTAAGTTATGGTTTTTCAGTTTGTGGTTTTGGGTAAGTTTTGAGTGGACCTCATATAATAAGTCCACATAAGGGGTCCATTATGGTTAATTTTTCAAGAACTATTTAAACTCATGTAACCAAAATTTCAACAGCCTTTGATGATGATTACTTCTGAATTTTTTAGTTTTAGTGTGTGAGAGTGATTCTTGCATTCTTCAATTCTTGAACGAATTGAATCTAACTTATCGAAGATTAACTGGCTTCGTGGCGTCATTCTACTCATTCCAATAATGTTGGTGCCTTAGGGTAGGTTTTCATTGTGTCACACTCCTATCAAACCTATTTCGGCTTTCCGGGATCAGATCTCAATCTTGATTATGGGTTGCGTGACCACGTGATTACGAGGTTCGCATCAGTAAGTATATACCTTCTCATCTTTGTGCATAAAATTCAAGAAACCTTTATGGTGATTGTTGTGATGAGCAACCCTCCTAGAACTCGCAATCAAGAATTGGAATACTTATCCAAAAAAGCTAAAATCAAATTATAAAACCTTAACTCGTTGATTACTTGAATAAAGTACCATAAAGATTATCTCCTTGATAAGTTCAATGAATATCTTAAAGTAAGAATGCTTATGTGATTTTTATTTTAAAAAAACCATTTATTTTTCACATCACAAAAATAAAACTATTTATATGTTTGACTTAAACAAAAATAAACCCTAATTAATAATGGGCTGAGAATTAAACCAAAATAATTAACTTACTTAAAAGTACAGGTAAAATAAAATACAAAGCCCAAGTCACAAATAAATAAAAGCTCAATCCTCATATTTCCAAATAGTAACTTCTACGCTTTATTGTAAGACCTTTTCAATTTCTGAATGGTACAAAATTTTAACCCTGTAGAAAATAAGGCCTTTAAAATCATCTAGTAAAATTTTAGCCTGATGCAACGATCAGATTAAAAGCTTTGACCATTAATATAAAGCTATGTAGCAAAGCTTTGGTACATGTTAAGCAGCTCCATCCCTTGCTTGGATTAATTTGATTAGGGCTTGATCCTTATTTAAACTCAACTTCATGCTTGATATCACCTTAGAAGGAATTCTTGATGCTTGTTCGATCCAAATGTCATGAATCGTTGATGTAAATGTGACAAATCATCAAAATTATAACTCTTAGGCATGCCTCACCATCCTCTTTGATACTCTTGGCTTTTTCTCTTATAATTGGTCCAATCTGATATGATCCAAGCAATGTTAGAAGTAGATTTTGATGTAAAATTTTCTAATGTCCAACTTTACACTATCATGAATAACTTTTAACTCGACAGTTGGATTGAGCTGAGATTTGTACAACATTTTCTAGACATGATGTTATATATTAGGTTAGAATTGTAGGTAAATCGAAGTTTGGGAAGGGATTATTTTAGAGGGTCTAATTTATTGGATGAATTATGTCAAATCTGTCTATCTGGACCTTCATCTACTGTTTGGACAATATTAAGAGCTACATATGTAATTCTACTAAGATTCTAATTAGGTTGGAAATAGACATTCAAACCTTTCCAGTAATAAATTGTAGGCCTATTAATTCATCCAAATAAGAAAGAACAACATATTTGAAGACAAGAATGAAATCTGCTAAAAATATGTGAAAATTAGAGAAACATTATTTCCTTATGCATTATGGATTACAATCACTATAAAGATTCTTTAATACTCTTGGAAGCATGTGTGGAAGCTATTGGCTTACATATTCTACAAGGATTCTATGTCAAACAAGGAAACATTTATGGCAGCAACTATTATCCATAGTTTGCAAGGATTACATATTCATTATCGAAAGTATGTGGTGGCAACGAGACTTGGGATTCTTTTCTTGTTCTTTTCCTTAATTTACAGGATTTTCTTATTCAAAAGCGAGATTATGAGAGGCTATTTAAATGAATCCATACATGAAGAGGAAACAAAGTGGCAACAACTTCTCTAAAATAAAATAAAAGTAAGAGGCAACAAGTTTTTCTTATTTTCAAGGACAATAGTAAACGAACAAGTCAGGTCCAAATTTAGCCTTAAAATGTTTGCTGACCAATTTTATAATAGCAGGTTTTGGTTGCGTTTTCTATTGGTAAATATTGAGATGAGGTGTTATGTGATGTTGTGCATGTAAGCTAGTCACTTATTGCTTGGTAAACCAATACGGTGTGATGGTAGGAGAGTTATGCATGATGGAGTGACAAATAAGTATTCCTTTGAGATGAATGAAAGACTTATAACTCTTTTATCTTTGATACCTAAACAAATATATGAGGAGCAATTGAAATTGAAGGAGAAGATGGTTGAAAAGAAGAGCATGTATATCAGGGGAACTTCTTTGCTAACAAGGTTCTTCTTGGTTTTGATGATGATGTTATTCTTTGACTTGATACTAATTTGTTAACCTTAGAAGATGTTTTTCATGATATAGATTCGAGGTCAAATCTTTTGAAAGAAATGGAGGATGATGCGAACCAAGTCAAGTCCGAATTTGGACTTAAAATGTTTGCGTACCAATTTTACGAGATCAAGCATATCTCTCAAAGTGTACTTAGGAATGAGCCAAAATTATACAAGGAGATAATACTAGACACATGAAAGTATGTTTTGGAAAATTTTCAGGTCATATAAAGTCCGGGAGCATATTATTTCAGAAGGTCGAAGTTACTAGACAAATCTTGTCAAATCTGCCAGACTAGACCTTTTGTATTGTTTGGGACATATATGAAGCTACAGGTGGACGTTATCTGAGCTTCAATTGTTCTAGAAACTAGACATCTTAAGTTTTCCACCATATATGGTTGGCTCAATAATTTATCTAGATGAAAGAGAACGATGTGTTTGATGTCAAGAATGAAAATATGCAAAAATATGAGAAAATATGTGAAAGAGATACAAGCTACATGGAGGAATTTTGGCATGGAAACTTTATTTTTATTATCCTATTTTATTTATTTATTTAATATTGAATAATTATTCTTTAAATTGGGTTTGTTCTGACCCATTAGATATTATTTAGGAGTTTATTTTATTATTGAACTTAAGTTAGTTGACTATTAGTTTAGGCCCATTAGCTTGCAACCCAAAAAGGGTCCATTAGGGTTAGTTAGAGGAGACTATATTATGTTTTTTTAGCTACAAATTTCAGTAGTAAGTTGGAGAATAAATGTAAGTTTCTCTTTTATTTATTTGTGGCAAAACAACTTTGCAAGGATAAAGATCGTACACTGACTTATTAAAGATTAACTAGCTTCATGACGTCATTTACATACTTAGGGTTCTTAGATGCAAGGTTATCTCTAGGTCCAAGTCTTTTTCCAATACCTTTGGTTCTTAGATATAGGGTTACCTCTGGGTTAATGTTCTTATTTCAATAGTATTGGTGCCTTTGGATAAGTTTTCATTTTTTACATTACTATTAGACCTGTTGCAGCTTTGTGGAACTCGTTGGTATTAGAGCTAGGCTCCAAAACTAGGTCATATCTTTCTGAAAATTTTGTTTTATTTGTGTTTCATAAGTTTAGTTGTGTTTTTCAGTTTTTTTTCTGATATGAACTCCAGCAACAATTGTGATGAAACCCGATAACAATGATGGTTTGGAACCCCAAAAACATGTAGACAAGTTTGTTAAGCCTTGACCTATCACCTAACGAGATGAAAATCGAGACTACGAAGGGTTTTGAAAATGCCACACCCAAAAAACCTAAGAATCTCTAAAGAATCACCTGTTGCTTGAACACCGCAAGATTATCTTAATAAGTTTAAAGAGTTCTTTTAAGAACCAAGAGGAACACACCTCATAATGATAATAGTTTTCTGAAAATCCAATTTGTCCATTAGAATTTGTAATGTCCCTATCTATATACTTGGAACAAGCCTCCAATAGGAAAAGTCATAACTACAGCTTTAAAAGCCACACAAACATTAACATAACAAGCCCTCATGTTTTTAAGACTCTTAGACTTCTGAAGACAACAAAAAATAGCTAAATGACTAGATTTAATGTATTTTAACATGGCCAGCCAAGACCAAGTCATTCTCTCATTTAATATCATTGAAACTCAACAAACTAACACCCTTTAATAGTCGAACCATGCTGGTCATGAATTTGCATACTAATTAGCCTCTTCAATTGCTTTGATGACATGGACTAAGCCTTGATTATTATTTGAGCTCATCTTGGTATTTTTAGAATCAGCCCAATTCTCTCGGATTAGCCCATTTAGTACTTCCTTGAAACATTTGGCTCTAAGTCTTGTAATTGGGCCACTAGAAAGTGACAAAGGGTCTTGTGGAAATTTAGCTCCATTCTCACGTGTATGTCCAACTCCGTGGTTTGCATCATTTTCTTCTTTTTGTGTTTTTGGCACTTAGTATAAAAAAAGTGTTATTTCATTAATTTATTATCCCAAAACATATTAGTAACATAAAAAGTAAAAAAAAAAATAGAATGGATGTTATTCAAGATAATTTCAATTCTGTCGTGATAACACAAACAATAGAGAAACTAAATCAAACCATTTTGAGATAACTTCAAAATTTATACAATGGTTATTTGGGGCAAAATCGCACTAGATATTAAATTTAGGCTCTTTCTAGTATCGTTTTATTGGAGTTTCAATTCTGAGTTAAATTATGCTGCAACTAATCATACATGATTTTTCAATACCTACGGATAAGAGAATGATATATAAACCAAGATCTGTTGTTTACTAGGTACAAGGATACTACATATCAAATTTGAGGTTGTTCCAATGTTATTTGGTCTGAGTTTCAATTTTGGTGCTTAAAATAGCGTAACAGGTCAAATTTGCATCATGTTACAAAAACATGTTTACTATTGTTTTTTTCAACCTATTCAATTTATTTTAGTTATATAAGTGTTATATTTGAAATCATAATCGTAGTTTTGTTTTGTTTATTTTCAACAATGTGAGGTCGTGGTTACCATGCAAAAACATGTACAAAAATGGTTATTAAGGCGTGGATATTTGAAATTATTATCGGCTACCACTTTCAAATGCGAGCAAGAAAAGAACTCTAAAGGCTTTTAACATGAGGCTAAAGAATTGTCTACTATACCTATTGGTGATTTGAGGACAAATCATCTTGAAAAGAGAAGAAATGATATGATCTAAATAAGGTCAGTATAACTTTCAACTCGATCGTTGGATTAAGCTAAGATTTTTATAGGAGTTTCTAGACATGTTGTTCTACATTGGGTTAAATTTCAGGTCAATAAGAGTTTGGAAAGAGATTATTTCAGAGATTTGAAGTTACTAGACGAATCTTGTAAATTTTATCTATTTGGACCTTATAGCTTCAGAAGGAATTATAGTAAGATTCTAATTGAGTTGGAAAGTAGACATTCATACTTTTTTGGTGATATATGGTAGGCTTGCTGATTCATCTAGATAAAAGAGAACATGTTTAAAGTCATGAATAAAATCTACCAGGAATGTGTGAAAATTAGAGAAACATTGTTTTTTTGTGTATTATGGATACTAGTCAACACAAGGATTCCATAATGATCTTGAAAGCATGTGTAACAGCTATTGGCTTACATATTCTACAAGGATTTTGTCAAATAAGAAGACATTTATGGCAGCAACTATTATCCATAGTTTACAAGAATTCTATATTTATTATTGAATGTATATGGTTACAAGGAAGCTTGAGATTCTTTTGCTGTTCTTTTTCTTAATTTACAATTTTTTTTATTAAAAAAAAGAGATTATAAAAGACTATTTAAAGAAGTTCATGCTTGGAGAGGAAACAAAGTGGTAGTTATGGCACAAAGCTTGTTTGAGTCTATACACTCGGGTTTATTAGTATAGGTTTTGTGTTAGTTTGTAAGCGGGTCAATTTATTATCCATTAGAGTTTTTATTTTGAAGAGTATAAATACTTTTTGTAAGGAAAAAATATTAAGACTTGATAATACTATTGGTGCCAAATTTATTCAGCTTGTATGAGAGAGATTCTTGTATTCTTTAGTTCTCTAACAAACTAAATTGACTAATTGAAGATTAACTGACTTTGTGTCATCTTCTTTATACTTCTCATTTGCGAATTGATATTTATAGGATGAAGGTCTTATTCCAATATCACTGATGCTTTTGGACAAGTTTTTCATCGTGTCACACTTCTATCACACCTATTTTGGCTTTCTGAGGTTTGTTGTCAATCTTGTTATGAATTATGTGACCATGTGATCATAAGATTCACATCACAATCAGGCAATGGATCCTAGGGTGTTGCTTGTTGATTCTCATCAAAGGTGATGCCTTTGAATATCAGAATACGAGAAGATTCTAGTTTGTAGCAACTTGTCATCTGACTAGTAGATACCAGGCACTTTGATAGAAGGGTAAAATGCAGGCTGCTCATTCTCGGCAAAGAAGTTATCAATATTCTTCTTCAACACTAAGAGCTTGTTTAAGATTGTAATAGTGATGGTTCAAAGTGTTTTTCACTTAGAAATGCATTAAAATGAAGTTTTTTTTATTTTTTAAAAATTATTTTTGACATCAGCACATCAAAACAATCTGAAAACATAATTTTTTTTTTCATTTTAAACAAAAAAACCATTTTTTAAAATTTTTGAGAACTCAGTTTGCCTTGCATTCCAAAACACACCATAAGTGGCCCACAAGCTACGAAGGCCAGATGCCTTCAGGCCAAAGTCTTGGTCACATCAATGGGGTCAAAGTCAAACTTGTCTTCATCAGCAAGATCCATTATTTGAATGAAAAGCTTTCTACTCGGGGGTAGCTTCCAGCCATGATGGAGTCGTAGAGATCCACCAACTTTTATGGCCTCATCTTCCAATAAAAACTTAACCCCACAAGTTGGTTTCCAACGGAATTTCACGTATGTGCCTTCCCAGACTTGTTGATTAGAGTATAGGCGTGCACACCAAGCCTTCCATTTTGCCTGTAATCTTGTGGAACACCAAAGTCATCAAGCAGGAAGGTGAAAATGTGCAAGCTCTCATGATGGTGTAAGAAGAAGTCAAGTATTCTCCGGTTTTCCTGAACGTGTGACTTAGTGTTGGCCTTAAGAGCATGAACCACATCAGGGAACTTCATCCCATCACGAATGAAGAAGACTGGGGAATTGTTGTCGACTAGATCAAAATTTCCGTGTTGGGAAAAACGAAAGCAGAAATCAGGTGAACCTTCCAGTCAATAACTTCAAATGCACAATCAATATAACCCATGCTATAATGGAAAGTATATTAGTATGAGATGTAGTAATCAATCCCCGTCGTATATTGATCGACAAACAAGTCATAATCAATACCCTATACATGCATTTAACATGCCATATTAATTGTATATTGAGCAACAAAACAGCAAGACAATCCTGAGTAATTGATGCAACATAAATGATAGACTTCCAACAGACATACAATACCATTTACCAATTCATGTAAATCTTCAATGACAGAAAGGGGAAAAAAAATAAGGACGAGGAAAAACAACACAAAGCCCTTGAACAAAAAACAAAGTAGAACTTCACAGCAAAACCTCTGGGGTCTCTTAGAGTTTCAGGACTGCCGCGCTCATGGATAACAGTAGAAAACCTGACAATCACAGGGGTCTGGCCTCCAGGGGCTCCAACGAAATCAGCACAAGTGAGCGGAGATATAATATGAAACACTTCAAAGAACCCTTTTGCACTAGCACCTCTAGCATGAACACGTTCTGGGATTCTTTACCTGTAAAAATTAAAAAGTTTCTCCACCAGATGATAGTCCTCAAGCAGAATTGGACGGTCAAAAGACAAGGTCTATTTCTAATTTTGTTTTTTTTGTATAGTATTCACAAACTAACTTGGTCTCAATGAATCACAAGTAAGATAAATGAGAAAGTACTAAACCCAATTCAGCCAAAAGGTCTTGAATTACCCCCATCAAAGCTCAAGAAATCACTTGGTCTCTCAACAATGAACAAGAAATGATGAAGGACTCCACAAAGCAGAACAAACTTTTACCTCTTGAACCAACAATAAGTGATGAGTTATTGTTCCTAACTGAAGCACCAGAATTAATAGTGAAGAACGGAGAATTATAAGCACTTGATGAACGATGCTGCATCAAAATGAGTCCAAAAAAATATCCAAGAGATTGAAACTTTATACAGAACCCAATAGAGAAAATTAAATGAAGTTGGAATTTTGTTAGACCAGTAAATTAAACCCATTATTTTGTAACTTCTATTAAGCAGAAACAAGAATTTGTTTTAAGGAATTAAAGATAGGGACATAGCTAGAATTAGTACCTTGTAAGGATCCATGATGTCTTGTGTAAGAGAGAAAAAGCAAGCTTTAGTTAAGAAAAGGAGGGAAGGGAAGCTGGATGAAGGAGCAGCGCTTTGCTTAGAACAATCTTTTGCTAGTTTAATGGTGGCCACGTGGGAGGCAACTGCCCCTTTACACTAGTCTAAACTAAAAACACTTAAATGCTTTTTTTTTTTTTTGTATTATGAAAAAAAAAACATAAGCTAAGATAATTGTTCGATTTTCAAGAGTAGGTCTTTAATAAGTTAAATTTTAAATAAGTTATTGATATTTAGATTATAAAACGAACTTGATAAAGTTGAATTTTAAATATGTTATACTCACATAAAACAATATTCATAAGAAATTTTCTTAGTAGTTTTATGTTAAATTTAAATAAATTTAAGGTGATAAATAAGAGAAAATTAGCTTATTATTTGAGTTGTAACTTTCTCAGTTTGTTTATAATCAATTTAATTCAAATATTTTAATAAAATTTATGTTTGAAATCATTTTGAATGTAAATTTTAATTTACTATATTAAAATTAGTTTTCTCAAAATATTTATCTACTCATCTCTTTTTTTAGAGATCTTTGAATGAATAAGATAAAGATGATAAGGATAATATATAAAAAAAGTTAATTGAATTATATCTCTTGTACACATTTTTTTTGGGGTAAGTTGACGTATGAAATAAAAGAAGAGAATATAAAGATTATAAGGGGCATACCCCAGATTTACAATGGAATCAGAAACGTAAAACAACAAATGGCTACAAGCTAGCCATAGAACAGAAAACTGAGACCTAACTAAACTTGTTAGGGACACCAATACAACCAGCTATATATCAAATTAAGAGTATATGCAATTGACCCTCCAAAGTCTTTTGATCCTTATGTTTTCATCTGTTTGTAGAACGTTACTCATCAAATCAAGCTTATCTCGAATGATACATTTGATTTGATCAAAGATCAAATTCGAAGTTCTAGACATACCTGCAAAGATCCATGCATTTCGTTCTTCCCAGATATAATACACTGTAGTTGTGAAACCCAGTTTAGAGAAAAATTGACGAAACTTTTGTCATGCCAAGTGACAGTGGCCCATTGAATCCATTCATCCCAGCCTTTTGTCATTCTTGAAATGTCACATTTGTCACAAACATCCCACCATAATATTTTAGTATAGGAGCATTCAAAAAATAAGTGGTTGTTATCTTCATTATTGTGTAAAACATATAAAGCATCTATTGGGACCATCAAGGGAAGAAAAGATAGTATTATATTCTACACCTATATAATTAAAATGTGATTTCAACGCGTTATCCTATATTTGTTTTACTAATAAAGCTAATGGCAACTTAAAAGGCAATGTTTGGCAATTTCAAAAAAAAAAAAAATTTATCTGCATTCATTTTTTATTGAATGAAGCATAAAGGTTACTTAATCAGTGTGCATTGACATTCTGCTACTCCAGTGAAGTTTGAGCTTATGACAAGAGAATTCTCTATAATAAAACAAGAAGAAGAATTGAGATCAGAGTAATAGTGATTTTATTTGTATTTTTAAAATGCTAAGTTCTTATGAGAACGTCATGCATTGACAACTCGTTATCTTTAATTTTGTGCTTTTCTGTAACCTCTCCTGGATATCCTTACGGGTTAATGGCAAAGTATGATTTAGGACCTTGAAAAGTGTGTTCGGAATCTTCTTCTTGTTTTTACTGCAAATGCTACCGATTGTGAAGGGTCCATCAACTATTATTAGCCACTAGAAGGGTCACACATATCAGCATAGAACATATGGACAAATAATTATTATGAGTTCATGACTTCTTTTGTTGTAGTGACAATATTCGAAGGGACTAAGGGTTGAGATTGGTTGTGATTCAAAACTCGTGATTACGTGGTCATGCAATCCACACGCAAAAATATTATTTCTTGAAAAGCCAAGTAAATCAGGTTTGATAGAAGTGTGACACAAAGATAACTTGTACCTAGGTACTAGCACTATTGAAAACGGAAACCCTCATCCAATAAATATTGATTCGCGAATGAGAAGTACAAGGATGACGCCACGAAAACAGTTGTTCTTCGATAAGTCGTTTTTCAGTTCTTTATAGAACCATATTAGGGATAGTATCTCACCAATTCACACACAAGGTGCAGCAAACAAGAAGTTTTATTAATCTCAATTGACTAACTCTAGATTTAAATAAACCTTGGTTTAATGGACCCCCCTTTAGGTGGACTTATATGAGACCTACTTACAATTGATCCAAATAAGTAATAATAACCCAAAAACTAAGAAGAAAATATAAAAATCTGAAAATTACTATCCTAAATATGCTAGAATCAGATTTGTCAGCATTAAGAAGTCGCAAATAGACTAAGAAATCTGATTTGAAAGTAGAATGATACGATCCAGGAAATGTCAAATTCGGATTTTGATGTAAAATGTGCAACTATCCAGTTTTACAGCAATAGTCATAATTCTCAATCCGCCCGTTGGATCAGGTTGCAATTTTACGTGGGCTCTCCTGACATGTTGTCCTAACTTGGGTTAAATGTTTAGATCAATCGGAGTTTGGGAAGGTAGCACAGTACTGGAAAACAGAGGTTGTACGAATTTTGTTATTTACTTCCTTTTGACTTATGGACTTCCTATTTGGCAAGGATCATTTTCCTACAAGGATATGGTAGCTTGTTTTGGGAATCTCTTAGTTCTAAAAGGATCTTTAATGGGCTGCGATATAGTTTCCAAATGGCAAGGATTCATAAATGTTTCAAAATCCTTTTCTTACAAAGATTCTTTATTCATTCTACCTACAACAAGGAAATAAGATTTCAGAATTAATTCTACCTTCAGATTTGATTCTCCTAACTTATATGGGATTTCTAAAGGGCAACAAATCTGATCCTATTATATTTAGGATATTAAATTCGGATTTATTATTTTTATTATTATTTTCTTCTTAGTTTAGGGTTTATTTATATTATTTGGGTTTAATTGTAAGCGGACATAATAGAAGTCCACATAAGGGGTCCATTAGGGTTTATTTTAGTTTGAAGTCACTATAAATAAGGGAATAACCAGACATGTAAGGTTAGACAATTCAGATTAATAAAACTTCTTGTTTGCTGCACTTTGTGTGTGTGTGTGTTAGTTAGAGAATCTCTCTTCCATGGTTCTCTAAAGAACTAAAAACGACTTATCGAAGAAGATGATCACATGGTCACGCAACCCACACGCAAAGACACTAATTCCTGGAAAGCCAAGTAAATCAGGTTTGATAAGAGTGTGACATAAAGATAACTTGTACCTAGGCACCAGCACTATTGGAAACGGAAACCCCCACCTAACGAATATTGATTCGCGAATGAGAAGTATAAGGATGACGCCACGAAGCCAGTTGTTCTTCGATAAGTTGTTTTTCAGTTCTTTAGAGAACCATAGAAGGGAGATTATCTCACCAACACACACACACACACACACACACAAAGTGCGGCAAACAAGAAGTTTTATTAATCTGAATTGTCTAACTTACATGTCTGGTTATGCCTTTATTTATACTAACTCTAGAATTAAATAAACCCTAATGAATCATTTATGTGGACTTATATGATGTCCACTTACAATTAAACCCAAATAATATAAATAAACCCTAAACTAAGAAGAAAATAATAATAACAAAAATAAATTCGAATTTAATATCCTAAACATGATAGGATCAGATTTGTTGCCCTTTAGAACTCTCATATAAGCTAGGAAAATCAAATATGAAGGTAGAATTAATTCTGAAATCTTCTTTCCTTGTTGTAGGTAGGATGAATAAGGAATCATTGTAAGAAAAGAATTCTGAAACATTTATGAATCCTTGCCACACTTGGAAACTATATTGCAACCTATAAAAAATCCTTGTAAGAAAAGGATTCTGAAACATTTATGAATCCTTGCCACTTGAAAACTATATTGCAGCCCATTAAAAATCCTTATAAAACTAGCAGATTCCCAAGACAAGCAGTCATATCCTTGTAGGAAAAGGATCATTGCCAAATAGAAAATCCACAAGTCAAAAGGAAGTAAATAACAAAATTCGTACAGCCTCTGTTAACCAGTATTGCGTTGTCTTCCTGAACTCTGATTGATCTGAAATTTTAACCCAAGATAAGACAACATGTCAGGAGACCCCATGTAAAATGTCAGCTCGATCCAATGATTGGATTGAGAAATATGACTGTTGTCGTAAAACGGGATAGTTGCACATTTTACATCAAAATCCGAATTTGACCTTGCTTGGATCGTATCATTCCCTCTCTCTTCAAGATGATTCATCCTTAAATCAACAACAAGTTGAATGGACAATTCCTTAGCCTCTTTTTGAAGCCTTTGGAGTTCTTTTCTTGCCAACAATCATCGCCAACAACTTTGGATGAAAGTAGCAGTCGTTCTATTTCGTATATCATCACTGCAGCGTTTTTTCTCCTCTCTTTCTGAAGCTTGCTGGGCATTGACTGCTGTCGTTAACACATCAAGTTCTTACTTCATCTCCCCCTAGAATACGGGATAGACTCTTGGATTCTTTTTTTAGAACACTAATCTCTTTATTTCTCTCCTTTTGATACCACCTCTCCTTTTGAATCCTCATTTTCTTTTATCATAACACCTCATCAAAATACATGAAATCCCTTCAATTTCTAGGTTGCCGAAAACCTTCCTGATGGCCTATGGTCTTATCCTTAAAACCACCATCGCAAATATCATCAACGTCCTCCTTAAAATCCTCATAATCAGCCCACCTTGGCCTTTCAGCCCCACTGCCATTGTTTGATTTCAGTTCAGCCGGAACCTTTCTCACGTCTTGTGTACATGTTCCAGCCACGTTACCATATTTTTCCACCTTCTTTGAGTCTATCATACACGTTCCCCATCACGAAATTCATTCTTTCCATCATCTTCATCATGGCTTGCATTTAGAATTTAAGTTCTACATCGGGAGGGGGTGGTGTGTTGTTTTGCTCTGACATGATAGTACTTGCAAAAATTGGTTAGTGGTAAAAAAAATCCTCGCGCTCGTGTTTCGCTCAAATACTCTTAATATCCTCGCATGCTCACACCTCTCGTCTCACCTTCTTGTGGTTCTTGTGGAACTAAAACCAACACCAAATAGAAATGAAAACAACGCAGTCTAAATATGTATATATGACTCAATAAGAAATGAAAACCACAAAACAAGCAAAAACAAAATTGTGATGATAGTCTTGCGAGTAGCAAGTGAATCTATCCGAAATATGAACAAAACTGAAAAATCGAATAAAAACAGAAATGAAATATGCAAAATGATGAAACAACATCCAAATATGTTGGATATGTTGAAAATAGACTCGTTTACAACGAGTTAAGTCTGAATTTGGAATCTAAAGTAAATGATATCCGATTGAGCTAAAATTTCAAATATAGTGCGATATCAACCCAAATAGATAGAATATAAAGTTTGAATAATTTACGATAAGCTTTGATATACTGAAGCAAAAACGTTATGAATCAGACCTGATTAGACCGGAAATTGAAAAACAAAGCAAACGATATCCAATTGACACTAAAATTAATATGTACTGCGATTAGGACCCCAGTAATCATTTTATCAAATTTGAGCTAATTACAAGTTGATTTAGTCCAATTTTCACTTGTTTAGTTTTCTTCAGCAGAAATCGTTAAACATTTTTTTGAACGATTTTCTTTTCTTGCTTTTCTCTTTTTTTTTATGCTACTGATATATTTTGAACAGTAATAGAATGAAATAAGTTTTTTTTTTATATGCTGCAAATTCAAGGAGAAGAAAAATTGGACACTAAGGAATTTTTGCGGAAACAACAAGAAACGAAAATTTCAGAAGGATATAACCTGATTAATGGAGCCAAGCTCTGATACCAAATGATGCGAACCTCGTGATCACAAGGTCACGCAACCCACACGCAAAGACACCAATTCCCGGAAAGCCAAGTAAATCAGGTTTGATAGGAGGGTGACACAAAGATAACTTGTACCTAGGCACCAGCACTATTGGAAACTGAAACCCCCACCCAACGAATATTGATTCGCGAATGAGAAGTATAAAGATGACGCCACGAAGATAGTTGTTCTTCGATAAGTCATTTTTCAGTTCTTTAGAGAACCATGGAAGGGAGATTATCTCACCAAAACACACACACAAAGTGCGGCAAACAAGAAATTTTTTTAATCTGAATTGTTTGACTTACATGTCTGGTTATGCCTTTATTTATACTAACTCTAGACTTAAAATAAACCCTAATGGACCCCCCTTAGGTGGACTTATATTAAGCCCACTTACAATTGACCCAAATAAGTAATAATAACCCAAAGACTAAGAAGAAAATAATAATAACAAAAATAAATCCAAATTTAATATCCTAAATATGATAGGATCAGATTTGATGCCCTTTAGAATTCCCATATAAGCTAGGAGAATCAAATCTGAAGGTAGAATTAATTCTAAAATCTTCTTTCCTTGTTGTAGGTAGGATGAATAAAGAATCCTTGTAAGAAAAGGATTCTGAAACATTTATGAATCCTTGCCACACTTGGAAACTATGTTACAGCCCATTAAGGATCCTTGTAGAAATAGCAGATTTCCAAAAGAAGCTGCCACATCCTTTTAGAAAAAAATAATTGCCAAATAGGAAGTCCACAAGTCAAAAGGAAGTATATAACAAATTTCGTACCTAAACTCTGATTGATCTGAAATTTTAACCCAAGATAGGACAACATGTCAGGAGACCTCACGTAACATTTCAACGCGATCCAACGATTGGATTGAGAAGTATGATTGTTGCTGTAAAATGGGATAGTAGCATATTTTACATCAAAATCTGAATTTGACCTTGCATGGATTGTATCATCTTTGTAGGAAAAAGGATTCTTGCCAAATAGGAAGCTCATAAGTCAAAAAGAAGTAAATAACAAAATTCATACAACCTGTTCTGACCTATATCGTATGTTCTTCCCGAACTCCAATTCATTTGAAACTTTTACCCAATATAGATCAATAACTCTGGAATCGTCATGTCAAATTTCAGCTCAATCCAACGGTTGGATTTGGAGTTGTACTTAATAGCGTAAAATAGGACAATAGAAAGCTTCTATCACTTACAAGGGAGGATGGAGAGGTTGTCGAAGGACACGAGGCAGTCAAATCCGAAGTAATTGCATACTTCCATCGTGTGTTAGGAGTGGATCAGATGCCTAGGGTTCTGAACGAGGAAGTGATGGAATCGGTAATTAACTTGAAACTGTCTTCAACGCAACAGCATGTACTCGCACAAGATGTAACAAGGGAGGAGATTAAGCATGCTATGTTTAGTTTGAAGAACAACAAAGCCCCTGGTCCAGATGGCTTTAACGCAGGTTTCTTCAAAAGAATGTGGCACATAGTTG
>Ga0307515_10009814_pt1 | contig 18444 bp, 2 predicted proteins | sample 17_EM_MG_FD_194513 | JGI IMG/M metagenome (GOLD analysis project Ga0307515, IMG submission 194513) | Populus trichocarpa ectomycorrhiza microbial communities from riparian zone in the Pacific Northwest, United States - 17_EM | ecosystem: Host-associated > Plants > Roots > Unclassified | place...
AAATTATACAGATTACCTTACGTAACTTATACTACTATTTCTCGTTATATAGTTCTACCGGGTCCATTCTGGACCGTACTCTTATTAACTAACTAGCTTCTTCCGACTCCTCTCCTAGTAGTCGTAATATTGTACTTAAAGCGTCCGTAATATTAGGCCCTTTATTCTCTAGTTTAATAAGGATAAGGTTAGTAAGCTAAACGTCCTATTTACTTTTACCCTAGGTAATAGTAGTATAGCCTAAGGAACGTGTTAAAAAATAGTAGCTATAAATAGTCTATACGGACCGGATAGGGTATATAGTAATAGTAATATATAAACCTAATAGATGCTTAGCCGTAGTTTAAAGGTAAGACTTAACTAAACCCAGTATCTTAAAGGCCGTCTCCTAGTACGAAGTAATTGCCTTTTTAAGGCCTTTAACGTTATAGCCGCTAGTAATTATAAATAGGCCTTAATTAATAAAGTTAATACGTTAAATCTGGTCCTTATTATGGCGGACACTATCTAGTACTACCGAGAGCTTCGCCCCCCATAGCGGCAGTAAGGCCTTACCTTTTAACTGCTATGCGTAAAGCTTAGTAATAGCGGAGACGTAGCTATTTATAACTAAGTATTAGACTATTTCGTTAAATAGGGCGTCTAGGGCCTCCTCGTCCCATATCTCCCCCTCCTCCTTTATAGCTTCCTCCTCTACGGCCACGGTTGCGGCTACCCCTACGGCCGCCCCTACGGCCGTCTTCCCCCCTAGCTGCCCTCCCGCCTACCCAGCTATCTTCTACCTCTTTTTTACCCGCTAGCTATCTTTCTATATCTTTTTCTGTTTTAACTTCTGTTTTTAATAACTAGCGGCCTATAATTCTTGGTTAATAACTTGCTGCTCTAAAAATAAGTAAAGCTTATTTTCTATTACCTAGGCGCCGTCTATATTACTTTCTAGTCTCGCGTACTAGTTTTCCTACTCTTTCTACTTTAGCTTATACGCCTTTATAGTATTCTTTAAGCGCTAGGCCTTATAAATATCGTATAGCCGTACTGTTTAGGCCTTAAATTCACTCTAGAGGCTATAGGGGGAGGAGGCTAGGGGGGCTTCCGTTAACCGTAAAGTGGACTATAGGGTAAGAAGATTCTTAAAAGACTCTATATCCGTAAGAGGTAAGGGGGAAGACGCGTAAGCGTAGTGTAGGTAAATAAAGTCACTAAACGCGTAAATATTAAAGGAGAAGGAGAAGAAGAGGGCTCTATATTATACAATTAGAATTACGGTAGGCCTTTCTATATAAAATTAGAAGCCCTAGGTAAGCTAGCGCGGGTATAAAAATAGGAGAGGGTTAGAAAATAGATTATTAAGGCGACGGTGAGGTTAAAGGCGCGCTAAGGCCCTTTATACTAACCTAGTACTAACCTAGGCCTTAAAAACGCATCTAAAAAGTAGGGGCCATTACTAAAGGGGGGGGGGTAATATTTAGACGATATGTTGTAGACCTTAGGAGGTTATACGTAACCTAAGGTTATACTAAGCCTAACCCGGACCTCCAATACCTAGTAGGTATATTAATAGTAATAGTTACTATTCCGTAAGCTTAAATCTTTTTAAAATTTCCGCTAGTAATTAAGTAGTCGTCTTTTACTACTAGGTATAAGAAGGTAAAGTCTTCTTTATTATTATAGACGTATATATTTACGCTAAGGTTAGGTATTTAGGTATTCTAGAGTTTAAATAGAATTTAACTAGTACTAAATACGATAGTATAGCTAGTTGGTGTTATAGAAGATAGGGTTTTAGAGTTAAAATTAATTATAGATTTTGTGTTCTTCCTTACTCCCTATTCTTCTTTTATGCCTTTTTAGATTTAATTAACGATGCGTTTAATCTAAGGTGTAGATAAGATCTTTTTATTTACTTCCTTTTAGATATCTAGGTTTAGCTTCAATCCTTAAGGGCGCTTCTATTTAGTAATATAGTAGCAGTTACTAAATTAATATATAAGGCCGTATACACATTCCTTATACTATTTTAAATTGGAATTAGAATTAGAATTATTTTAAAGGGTTATAAAGGCAGAGTTATTAGTAGTAGAGGTAGAGAATACTTACTACATATAGTAGTGCTCCTTAAATTTCTTAATAAGATCGATAATAGATAGGGTATCTTCGTCCTTTTGTTTTTTTCTAATAAGGTTTACTTCTAGTGCTCCTGTTACAGGACACCCCTATAATAACTTATACACGTTTACCTGTTTCCACTAACTTAGTAACTAAAGACCGACTACAAGACCGTAATTTGCCGCAACCTATGGCAATCTAACAGCAATTTGCCGTATTCTACTATATTCTACTAAGTTCTACTAAGTTCCACTAAGTTCTACTAAATCCTGCCAAGTTCTGCCAGGAATACTACTACCTAAATCCTATTCTGCTCTGTGTACGTATTAACTAAGTAACTAAGTCCACAATATATACCCTTTCTTCCTATTTTTCTATCTTCTTTCCTTATATAACGTCTTAACTTTATTATACAGTTTATATATATAGCTTAATAATATCTACTCGTTATATATTATCGTCGCTTATACTCGCTTTATAACACTACATTGCGTTAAACCTATACTACCTCGCCCTACCTAATATGTAGAATAACTTAAAAGCCCCTATATTTATAACTAACTTATGTAATATATTTACTAAATAAATAAAGGGCCTGTAATAGGCTTTTATAGATATCCTTACTTAATAAGAGGCTTAATACTAAGAGATAATTGGATCCCTAAGAAAAGAAATTAAAGAGATCCGCTGTAACCTATCGTTTACTATACTATCGCCCCTACCTGTTTCTACTAGTGTTAACCTATAAGTACTAGATAGAGGAGATGTGTCTAAAACTAGCTCCTTAACCCTAAATTCGCTAATTAGTGCCCCTATAAAGAAGCTAACTAAACGTCTCCCTAATCCTCCCGCCTATTTAGGTAAAAAAGCGAACTACGCTTTTTTCTTAACTAACTTAAGAATAAGCTAAACGGTAATATTAATTGCTACCCTACCCCTAATAGTTAACTATATTATACTATAAGCCGCCTAATAGGAGATACCACGGAAACTATATACCTATTTTAGCTAAGCACTATAGAAGAACTAGTTACTATATTAAAAGTATCTTATAGCGACCCTAACTGAATTATAATGGTATAAAGAAAACTAAATAAAATAATATATGGCTCTAAGAGCTTCCTATTATACTTTACTAAATTCTACCGCTATATTAAAAAGACTAGATGGAATAAACCCGCCTTAATTAATCGCCTAGTAGAATCCTTAAACTTTAAACTAAAGGCTTCCCTTATAGGAGTTAAGCTGCCGGATACCCTTACTGCCTACGCTAATGTTATTAACGGCCTATATAATAACATACTACGCCTTACTCTAAAATATATACTTTAATACTCTATCCCCTAACTGTTTAAGACCTGCAAGGACCTAGACGCTATAGATATTAACACTAAAACCTTCTTTTACGCCTTAAAGAGATCTACTAAATATAAATAACGTATTAAATACGGCCTTTGTTTTAAGTGCGGAAGCGACGCTTATATCTTAAGTTATTGCTTTATCCCCCTACCTAAAATAAATATTTAAATAACTAGTATAGGCGGTATACCGCTATCCTAATTATATAAAAGGATAACTAGTATAAGCAACTAATTGCCTCCGCTAAGCCCTGCTTATTAACCCTAGTTATTATCTAATTCTAGTTTAGCATTTAGTAAGTACCACCTATAAGGACAAAGCTATAACCAATATGCTATAAGAACTTTACCCTAATTATCTCTAAAAGGAAGGTCCTAGAGCTAAATCGCTTTTTAAAACGGCTTTACTATAGGATCTCGTTAAATGCTTTAGATATTATAAACTCTAACTCTTAGGACTATAGCATAACCGTTAACTGCTATCTTTAGTAGAATAGTTAGTAGGCTAATACTTAAGTCCTAATTAATATAGGAGCTAGCGGTATAGGATTTATTAATAAGATCTTTATATAAGATAATAGTTTTACCCTAACCCCCCTTAACTGGCATATTAACGTATTTAGATTTAATAGTAAACGCACGGTCTTAGGCTAAATTACCTATATAGTATACCTAAGACTATAATACCTAAACTATAAAGAACTAATTAGGCTTTTTATTATCACCTTAGGTTATCTAGTAATTCTTAGACAACCCTAGATAAAGCTATATAAGATAACTATTAATTAGGATAACCTTAAGCTTCTATTTACCGCCTTCCGCTATAAGCAGAAGTGCCTTATAACTTACTACTTAGACCTAAAACTAAAATCTAAAAAATTTACTAAAATCCGCCCTATACCTAAGAAGTCCACCCAATTTTACTAGCTTAGGAATTCCACTAAATTCTACCAATATAAGACTTCCACTAATATCTATTAAGAATCTAAAAATTCTACTAACCGATTAACTACCGTACCGCCCTAAGCTAAGTAGAAGCTTAAGCTTAATATATAAAAATACTAGAAGGACTAGTATTCTACTATAAAAAGGATTTTTAAAGAACCTAAACCTAAACCTAAATAAGAAACTATGGACAATCTAAGCAAGCTCAGCACCCTAGATATCTGTATAATTAGAGCTACTCCGTTAGTATAACTTGCTAAAAAACCCAAATATACGATCTTCGTTATTATAATAGCCGATATTAAGAAGGCCTTAGCACTAAAGAAGTATACTAACCCTGCTACAAAGGTACTAGTAGAGTACTATTACTGTCTAGATGTATTCTTATAAAAAGAAACTAATAAGCTACCGGAATACCGACTATATAACTATAAGATTATACTTAAAGAAGGAAAACAGCCTAGATTTAGACCCTTATATAGGATATCCTAAAATAAACTCTAAGTACTATAAAAGTATTTAGACGAGAACCTAAGTAAAGAATTTATTAGAGTAAGCTTATTACCTATAGCCGTATTAGTAATCTTTATTAAGAAACCCAGTAGCGGTTTACGCTTCTATATAAACTACTAAGCTCTTTACGCCGTTACTATTAAGAACTAATATCTAATCCCGTTAATATAGGAGACACTAAACTAACTAAGGCTCGCTACTATATAAAGCTTAATATTATCTCTGTATTTAACCGCCTCCGTATAATAAAAGGAGATAAATAGCTTACTACATTTTGTACTCGGTATAAATTATTTAAATACTTAATAATACTATTTAGCCTTATAAATGCTCCGAGCTCGTTTTAACATTATATAAATAATACCCTACGTCCCTACTTAGATATCTTCTGTATTACTTATATTAACAACATCCTAATATACAGTAATAACCTAACTATAAGGTGAGGATGTGGATAGGGAGTCCAATGATAGAACAATAGGTATATTGTATAGACAGAGACAAATCCTTAAGGGAGAAGGAGGAGTCTAAGGTGCGAGGTAAGGGGTTTCTATAGGCATATACAGCGCACGTGCCTCACAGGCGAGTCGCCTGCAGGTCGCCTGCACCTCACAGCTATATAGCTATCTACTCAGGTTTCACCTGACAATGCTCCCCCTTTTAAAAAGGGTCGTCCCCGATCCTTTATATGCTTAGGCCTTAATAAAACCCTATAAAAACCTTAATAAGGAAAAAATTGGAAGGGAAAGAGCGTCCTAATTTTGCGTATAGAGAGACAGGTGGTATACTTGCGCGAAGATATTAAGGAACTTTAACCGCCAGTCAAAGTTGTCTAATTAGTTAGATTTGGCTTGCTAAGACTTCCCTATATTTTACCAAGCCAATAGCGATTTTGTATGCCTGGTATAGAAAATCCTAATTAGTCCGTTTAACAGGTAGAGCTAATAGCTTAATACTGTCGCCCGAATTTAGTAGATATAAAATATTTTAAAAGCTCGCTTGCGTAGGTAGGTTACTAGTACCTTATAGGTAGGTTATAGGTTACTTACATATAGCCAGATTTATAGACAGTAAGGCTATATACCCGTTAAACCCGCCACTAACCCTTGCTTTAGCCTTACGCTATACCGGCGTAGCGCCGTATATACTTCGCGGGTAGGTTATAGGTTACTTATATACAGCCAGATTAGGACGGTAAGGCTATATACCTGTTAAATCCACCGCTAACCCTTGCTTTAGCCTTACGCGTTATCTATATGGTATATACATAGAATAGTGTATAAGTTATCTGTATAGGTCACTACCAGTAGGTTACTAGTAGGTTGTAGACCCTAGTTAAAGGACCCCAGTCCTAGACGGGTGTAGAACAATATAAGTCGTTAGTATAGGTTACTACTAGTAGGTTACTAGCGGGTTAAAGACCCTAGTTAAAGGACCTTGGTTATAGACAGACCTATCTAGTATAAGTTGTTAGTATAGGTTACTACTAGTAGGTTACTAGCGGGTTATAAACCCTAGTTAAAGGACCCTAGTCTTAGACGGACCTATTACCTAATATATAAACAGTCTGTAAAGGTAGTATAGAGTGACGGACTAGGTCTAGGCCTAGGAGAGTACTTTTTAATTACTTTAGGGTCACCAGTGATGCGCCGTAGCCTCGCCTGCGAGTCGCCTATGAGTCGCCAGGTTACGGTAGAGTGTGGCTTATATAGGATATTAGTAAATTAAGCTTTACCCCATATATATACAGCAACTCTTACTATAAGCGTTAGCTTATTCCTTAATCCCTTAGGATATCCTCTGCCTTTCTTTAATATAGGCTATATCTTAGCAGTAGTAGCGCTTACCTTTTGCTTACGCTTTAGCTGTAAGGCTGGGTGGTAGTATACTAGCTTTGTAAAACGGTCTATAAGGATAAAGAGGTGTCTTAGACTTAGGGAGATCCGTAATAGAGTTAAGTAAGTAATACCGCTAGGCTTATATAGGGGCCTTAAGGGCTGCAGCTTACTATAAGGTATATAGTAGTGCGATTTAAGCGTTAGCAGGTATTATAGTACCTAGGTATTTATAGAGGTCCTTAGTAAGGCCAGACCTTATTATACCTTAGAAGTCCTTAAGTGTTGCTAGCAGGAACTCACCCCTGGGTAGTTGCGTGCGGAGCGTATAAAGGCGTCCCTTATACTCTATAGATGGATTAGTAACTTAGGGGTGTTCTATAAGCCGTTTTGGCTAAGGTAGCTACTACTACTACTTACTATAGTATAAGGCTTTACATAAAGCTAGTACTAGCGAGGTAACTTATAGGGTTATTACAGGGGACCGTCGCCTGGGCTAAGGGTTTAGCGCTATAGGTCAGTTAAAGTCTTAGTGAGAATAGTAAGACGCTTTAGTCCGCCGGCGCTAGGTTATTAGTATAGTAGTATTAGGGCCGCCTACAAGGCCTATAACCTATAACTTTTTAGTATAGTATAGGTATAGACATAGTCGGGTTACGATGCGACTATATAAAGTATGCGTTTAGGGGTATACGGTATCCAAGCCTTCTACCTATACTAACGTTGGGTTGTAATATCCTGTGTATAATATGCGTTTAGGGTATACGTTATCCTAATCTTATTCTAATATTAGGTTGCGATGTCTTGTATATAATATGTTTAGGGTATACGGTATCTTAGTCTTATTCTTTAACATTAGGTTATAATATCCTGCGTATAATACGTTTAGGGTATATATTATCCTAGTCTTCTTATCTAACGTTAGGTCGCGATGTCCTACGCACCATATATATTTAGGGTATGCGGTATCCTAGTCTTAGGTAGCTTAGTATTAAGGTTAATTTAGTACCTATTGTTGTATTAAGCATATAGGCGGACTTCGCTAGGGCGTATCTATCGCAATATATACTATAATACGTTCCTCTTCTCCCTCTATATTAGGCCCTAGTTATAGCTAAGAGGTGCGCCACTAGGGCCTTGGGTTTTTCAAAAGCTGCGTTTATCTAGTGATTTATATTTGTAGCGCTGGCGTCCAAGGGGTCCTTAGAGCCGTCTGGCTGTTAAGTAGTCTCCCTTAAAGCTTAGTTAGGAAAGCGTTGCCTTTTTAGGGTTTTGTCCTCTAAACCTAACCCTATAGAGCCTATACTACAACCGCGCTTTAAATGCAAGAATCTGCCGCTACTAGCTACGCGGTTTTCCGCGAGCTTTATAGTGTAGAGCAGTTGCTTTAACGGCGGATTTCTGTAAAGAGGTCTTTAGTAGTTCTTACCCGTATAGCAAAGTTCTGGCGAAAGAGCTCTACTTATAGGTAGGTTAGGAGGCACGAAAACTAAAAGTCTACCTCTTAATTAGGGTCGATAAAAGGGGTATATAAGAAGAGGTCCTCTAAGCTATATATACGGGCTAAGAAGGTGTCGAACTTCTAGTTCTCCTTTATTACAGTTATATAGTACGCAGTAGCATTTTTAAAGCGTCTTACTATAGGGTTCTTAATCTAGTCTTAGACTATAGTCTTAAGTTTATCCTATAGTAGAGGACCTTTATCTTTAGCGCCTAGACGGCGATACACTAGTTAGGTAACTATCTTCTCTTTTATAAGACCTTTAATGGTCTAGCGTGTATATCGCTTATAGTTGTAGTTAGCGTTATAGATCTTAAATTAATTCTTGATTACAGTAATCCACCGGTTAAACTTCTGTTAAGTAGTGCCACTAATATCAGGCGGTGACTTCTTAACTAGGGCGTTAAGATTCGTTCGTTGTATGCGTTCGCTATATAACTTATGCTCTTCGCTAAAGAGACAACGGGAGGGCTTTGTTAAATCGATAATGCTCCATAAGTTAGCTATTTTATTAGCCAGCTTATCTAGCTCCTTTAGGTTAGTAGTATTTAGTAGGACGCTAGTAACCTTACTAAGCTTTTGTTAAGCCTAGGTATACAAGTCGAACTAGTCTCTAGCGTTTATAGATATCTAATTTTAAGATTTGGAAGGTGGCTTAGATTCTACTAGTATACTGCTAGCGTTTTCGTCTGCACTAGATACTAAGGCGCTTTACCGTTATATCGCGGGCGTATTGCCGTTAAGTGTAGGCGTTAATCTTATCTTTAGAGGCATTATAGATCGTAGGAAATTAAACCGACTATTCTCCTAAAGGGATTGGTAAGGATTTAAATATAAGGTAAGGATGTAAATAGGGAGTCCAATAATAGAATAATAGGTATATTATATAGACAGAGACAAATCCTTAAGGGAGAAGGAGGAGTCTAAGGTGCGAGGTAAGGGGTTTCCATAGGCATGTACAGCGCACGTACCTCACAGGCGAGTCGCCTGCGGGTCGCCTGCACCTCGCAGCTATATAGCTATCTACTTAGGTTTTACCTAACACTAACCAAATATTAGAAATATGTTAATATTATTTTATAAGCCCTATAAGAAGCTAGTCTATAATTAGATATAAATAAATATAAATTCTATAAAATAGAAGTCCTATACTTTAGGCTTTTTATTTTTATAAACGGTATATAAATGGACCTAAAGAAAGTTAAAGTAATTATAAACTGGTAAAAACCTGAGAACGTTAAGGATATAAAAGCCTTTATAGGATTTGCCAATTTCTACTAATGGTTTATTAATAACTTCTTTGCCTTAGTCTTACCCCTTATTACTCTAACCTAAAAGAATAAAGCTTTTATCTTTAATAAGGAATATAAGAAGGCCTTTACTTATCTAAAGGTTATGTTTACTACTACACCTATACTCTAACACTTTAACTTAGAATAAATAAGTGTTATAAAAGCTAACTTATCTAATTATGTTATTAGAGGTATTCTATCTTAATATAATAAAGAAGAAGTATTATACCCTATAGCATACTTCTTAAAGCAACTAAGCCCTACTAAATACAATTATAAGATCTACGATAAAAAATTGCTAGCTATTATTAGATACTTTAAGTAATGGCAACCTAAACTAGAAGGCGCTAGATTTCTAATTAAGGTTCTTAGCGATTATAAGAACCTATAATACTTTATAACTATAAAATAGCTAAGTTATTATTAGGCCCGCTAGTTAGAATATTTATTACACTTCTAATTCTTAATTATATACCGCCTAGGCGTCTAAGGTTAGAAGCCTAATACCTTAACCCAACGCTTATAAAACGCGCTAGCATTAAAAGAAGCGCGCTCTTACTAAAATTAAACCCTACTTCGTTCTAAACTATTTAGCCCTCCTACTAGAGACCTTATAGTATATATCCTTAAAATAACCAATTAATTAATTAAATAAATTATAATTAATAAATATTTAAACGACAAGTTTATCTAGGAGACGCTTAAGCTAATATAAGATGGTATTAGACGCTTTAAAAATATTTCTCTAAGTAAATATAAAGCCTATAGAAACTCCTTATATTACTAAAACCGCTTAGTTATACCTAACTACGATAAACTTAAGCTTAAGCTCTTTAAATACGTATACAATCTACTAGTAGCTAGCTACCTAGGCTAAGGAAAAACCCTAGAGCTACTCTAATAAGAGTATTACTAGCTAAATATACACAATATAATATAAAGGTATATCTTTAGCTGCTATATCTATTAATAAGCTAAAACTTTATATAAGACGTATAACGGCCTTTTAAAGCCACTACTTGTTCCAGACCGAAGATAGAAGGATATCTTAATTAACTTTATTATTAATCTCCTTATAAGTAAAGGCTGTATAAATATTATAGTAGTTATAGACTAACTATCTAAGATAAGACACTTAATCGCCTGCCCTAATATAATAACGCCTACCGTTACCTAACTGTTCCTAAATTATATATAAAAACTCTATAGACTCCCTAAAACAATTATCTCCAATAAAGGTAGCTAGTTTATCTCTATATTTTAGAAAAAACCAACTACCTAACTTTATATTAAAGTACTACTGTCTACTATATATTACCTAAAAACGGACGGTTAAACGGAATGTGTAAACGCTATAATAGAATAGTATATTTAGATATATACGATATACTTATAAGATAACTAGATTAACTAGCTTATATTTACTAAGTTTACTATAAAGGTCTCCCCGTTCCTAGCTAACTATAGCTAGTATTTATAAAAAGGTTTTAAACCCTTTAGTAATACTCCTCGCCCTACTTATTACACCTTATAAGTTATAGAAGCAAATAAATTTATAGAGAAGATAGAGGAACTATAACAGTTCCTTATTAACAAAATAATATAGGCTTAATCTATTTATAAAGCCGTAGCGAATAAGAAATAAACCCTAGTACCGGCCTACTAAATTAGTAACTTTATCTGGCTAAATATAAGAAATCTAAATATAAAACGACCTACTAAGAAGCTTAATTAGAAGAACGCTAGCCCTTATAAGGTCGAGAAAGTTGTTTTCTTCTACGCCTACTAACTAAAGCTCCCTAATACGGTTAAAATCTACCCTATATTCTACACGTTAGTCCTCTACCCTACTACTCCCGTATTAGACGCCCTGCCTAAATAGATATAAAACCCTCCCCTACTAGTTAAAGTAGATAGTAAGAACGAGTACTTTATTAAAAGAATTAATAATATTAAGTATAATAAACGGAAACGTTAATATATATCTCTTATAAAATAGAGAGGCTTTATTAAGCCCTTATAGGAACCTATTAACTCTATAGGACTTATATAAGCCGTAGAAGACTTTTATAAACTCTACCTAGAACTACTACAGCCCTATCTTGCAGGAGCTCGAGTTTAAAGGGGGGGTACTATTATAGGATACCCCCGTAATGCCTTATATACGTCTACCTATTTCCACTAACTTAGTAACTAAAGACTAACTATAAGACCACAATTTGCCGCAATCTATAGAAATCTAACAGTAATCTGCCGTATTTTGCTATATTCCACTAAGTTCTACTAAATTCTGCTAAGTTTTGCTAGGACTACTACCTAAATCCTATTCTGCTCTATATACGTATTAACTAAGCAACTAAGTCTATAATATATACCCTTTCTTCCCATTTTCCTACCTTCTTTCCTTACGTAACGTCTTAACTTTATTATATAGTTTATATATATAGCTTAATAATATCTACTCGTTATATATTATCGTCGCTTATACTCGCTCCGTAACAGCTCCTATAAAACTAAAAGAGATAGGTTTAATTAATTAAACAAAATTATAGTGTGGCCTAAATCCCTACACATCCGGTAGCTCTAATTGCTCCGTAAGCTTATAGACGTTCCGCTAGCTGTTTAACTATTTATTAATGCTCTGCTTTTTATTATAGGCTCTTAGAGCCGTATATTGATTAAGGACGTTATACTTTTAACTTAAGGAGGTAGGGGCAAGTACAGTCTTTAATACTTAAAGCCGTTTGTGTACCGTGTTAAGGCCGTTAATAAGTAGAAGGTAGGCTACCGATATAGTGCGGATAATATAGTTACTAATATCGTTTATAGCCTGTTTTCGCTTCTTATATATACGCAGATTGTCTTTATATTCGGCGTAGAGCTAGTTGTAGGCAGTAAGCTTAATTTGGTCCAGTTAAGCTATCGATATAGCATTAGGAAGTACGTCCGCTAATATAGGTTAATGCGGTAGTTCCAGCTTTAGAAGCTTATCTTTTATAGATAGGTCGATGTACTACTATACCTTATTAGTTGTGGCTGTGTCTTAAATAATAAAGAACTATTAAATCTAATTAGATGGCTAGTTAAGGATAACGTTAATCTTTAATTCGGTAGAGGTTGTTATTTTTGGGATTTATAGGGTCAGGCAGGGTCCGATTAGTAGCTTAGCAAAAACCTTATTTTAACATTCCGAACTCTTAATTTAATTCATTAGTTTGTTTATTAGTTGGGTACGGTTATTAGTTAGGGTCAACCGTTCGTTCGTTTAATAGGTAAAGAAGCTTAAGACACTTGCAAAAGTAATAGAAGTAGTGACTTCTTAAATAAGGTAATAGATTAATTGCTTAGTAGGTAGTGCGATCCGGGCTTATAACTGTAAGCTTTTATAGTATATAGGAATTAAACAAGCGACTTAATTCTAAATCTATAGAAATTAGGTGAAATATATACACAAATATAGAGTCTTAACCATAGGGTCTATAACTTAATCTTTAACTTATTTAAGTTATATATAAGGTATACGAGATATATAAGGGTAGTGCTAATAATATCTTAGAGCCTTCTAGGCTATCCCTTAACACGGCAATTTGGGTCCTTATGTTATCGATAAGAATCGACCAATCGGAAAAGCTAGGTTAATATAAATATCTAATTAAATCCAGTCGTCAATATAAGCGAACTTGGCAAAGGACCCTGCCGTATTAAGGGATAGTCTTATATCTTAGCATAGTACCGGTAGTCGGTTACAGAAGGGTATAACCCCTTAAGCGTATCTAATTATTAAATATGTTGCTAGTTAAACTAATTAACTTTATCTGCTAACACCTTAATACCTTCTTATAAGATATTATAAGAATTAAAAAAACTTCCTACTAGCTAATTATTTAGTACTTCGCGGTTTAGCTAGATTTAAAGTAAAAAGGGTATAAGCGAGTAAAAATATATCCGGTAGTGTAGTAGCAGTAGTAAAAGTCCTAGGCATATACTTACTAAATATAGCCTCTACTTTCTTATATAACGCCCAAACCTAAGTATTAGATTAATATACTTGGTTAAATATAATATCTATATTATAGGTTAAGTTCTTATAATGCTTTATCTTAATCTTATAGCTACCGTTAAGATACTTAAGCCTAAGGTTAATTCCTTTATATATAGTAACCCTACTAAGCTAGTTAATAAGCCTAGAGAATAGTATTACATACTATAATTTAGGAGTGTTTACTAAGAAGAGATTCTATTAATAGAATAATATCTTATAGCTATAGTTAAGCTAGGACGCGCCAAAAAAGTAGGCAATAAGAGGGTTAATAAAGTGCCTTAATATGCCTATATTAGCATATTTAATAGTATACTAAATAGTTAGAAATAGCTTAACCTCCTAAAGTATATAATATATTATTCGGAATTTAATATTATTATCCGGTTATTTATTAGAGCTATTACTATTCTACACATCTAATATAAAGTCGGCTGGATAGACGTCTTTACTAAGTTTTAAAAATTAATCTAGTATAAGAGAACTAATAGCGTTAGTAATATGGTCTATTTGCTTAAAGAAGTCTCTCCTAGAGGCAATAAGGTAGCCCTTATGTCGCATTACTATATAGAATAATGCAACTACGCGCGCTATAAAGCCCTGCACAACAATTAGTTCTATTAGGTAATATTTAGCATTCTCCTAACTATACTAACTACGACCCTATATAGTAGTATTAGCTTATAAGCAATAATAAGCCTCCTCTTTAGAAATAATAGGTGCCTTATACGTACGGATAATAGTATTTAGTAGGTTTATCTGGATATAGAACTACGCAGGTATACTAAAAAGCTAATCCCATTAGTTATATAGTTGGTAAGCCTAGGTTTACTTATTTTTAACAGCCCTAATACAAATTGCCGTAAGTTGGTCTTTATAGATAAGCTAAAGTTAATTATAGAAGTTATTACGGATAAGTCTAGCTTTAGGGTCTTCCAGTGCCCTAGCTAGTAGTATTAGTATCCCGCCTATTATAGCCCTGTTCTGGTCCTAAGAACCCTTTTACAGGTATATATACCCTCTATAACTACTTATTTGGGCATATACTACTCCTAATACCTTCCGCGATCGCGCTATCCTAACTATTCGTAATAATACTATGGCTAAGATTAACGAGGCTATCCTTACGCGGCTCTACGGCTCCCTAAGTACCTTTTATTCTACGGACTCTATAGAGTAAAATAGAGAAGAGGGCTATATAGAACTGCCGCTGGCGGAGCTCCTATAGACGTTTAACCCTAGTAACCTACCTCCGTTAAAGCTTTCCCTAAAGGTAGGCATGCCTGTAATCCTTTTACGGAACCTCTACCCTAAGGAAGGCCTATATAATAGCACCTGTATAGTTATTATACGCCTAGGCCGCCACTATATTAAAGCTTAGATATTTAGCGGCAGCTTTTATAGGCAGCTATAGCTAATTCCTTATATTAAGGTTACCTCTACGGAGGGAGAACTGCCGTTTATTATTAGTAGAAGGTAGTTTTTAATCCGGCTATGCTTTGCTATAACCGTAAACAAGTTATAGGGGCAGTCTTTTAACTTTATTGGGGTTGATTTGCGTATACCGGTCTTTACGTATAGGCAGCTATATATTGCACTGTTAAGAGTAACGGATATACGCGGGCTTTTACTATTACTGCCGTAAAACGGAGATGCTATAACTGCTAATATTATATATCCAGAGGTATTATTATAGTTTTAGTATTTTATTAGCCGTTATAGGCTAAGACGCGGGGGGACGGTATGGGGTAGTAGTGGGGTAGTAGTAGGGTAATAGTAGGGTAGTAGTAGGGTAGTAGTAGGGTAGTAGCAGGGCAGTATCAGGGCAGTAGTAGGGTAGTAGTAGGGCAGACTGAGTTTAGAAGGACAAAAGCCCGCCGTAGGCGCGAGAAATAAGTAAATTTCTTATAGGCATATACTTTAATGCGGATTTCCCATAAAAGATGTATAGATATTATCTTAGCGTATATATAAACCAGCCTTATTCTAAAAAGCTCCTTAATCTTTACCTTTTACTCCGCGCTAATTGTATTAAGTGACAAGATAATAATTACTACTAAGGCCTAAAGAAGATATAGCATTACTTATATTATTATACTTTTACTAAATAAGGTTTTTGCAATAAGTATTATATCTTTTTTCTTTAATAGTAACTACTTAAGGGCTTTAAGTTGCTCTATATATCCGTAATACGGATATAAAAAAGTAATAGCCTTATTGTAAGCTTTGCAGTGCGAAGAATTAAGTAAACGACTTAATTGTAAATCTATGGAAATCAAGTAATATAAATACATAAGGAAGGTGTAAGTAGTAAGATAAAAGGGGGTAAGGTATATAAGGGTAAGTAGCTGAATAGTAAGATATACGGGGGTAAGTAGCTAAGGTAGTAAGCAAGTCCAACTTAGGTCGACAACAGTATAGCACCAGTAGTTAGTTACACCCCCCCCCCCAGATTTAACAGTATAGTCGAAGCTGTGGAAATAAACGTAGAGACTATACCAAAATAGGAAATTTAGATACAATTTAGGAGTAGCAAAGGGATAGGGTAATTAAGATAGTATATTGCGGATATTGCAAATATTGCAATAATACTAGTTGCTAGATGATGCAGTAGTAATCTAATATCAAATATCTACCAAATTTAACTGCTTTATCCATACTTCGTGCTTTTAACGAGGTAAGATTTTGGTAAGGCCGTTGGTAGGTATTTTGTCTATAGGAACCTATTATACGTCGATCTTTTTGTCTTAGACTTCCTATCTAAGCCAGTACTGATAAACGTCGATATGTCGAAGCTTAGTATTAAGTTTTGGTGTATCCTATCTTAGTAGGCGTACGGTCTATATATTGTCGCAAAGTAGGGTAAATTCGCGTTCTAAATCGAAGCTAATTGCCTTAAAGAATCGTTGCCACCAGATAATCTTAACGGCAGCAGTAGATAGGGAGAGAAGCTCTGCTTTAGTAGTCGATTAAGTCACTAATCGCTATAGGGTTGCCTTCCAATCAATTAGGCCTCCAAATAGCATAAATAGGTACCTTTAAGAGCTCTATTTAGTTTCTTTATAGTCCGTAAAAGCTACGTTAAATACTCTGTAAAAGGTTACATCTTCTCCTTCTAGGTTTCTATAATAGACGTATACTCCAAATACTTCGCTAGAGTATTTAATAGCTATCGATTTTGTTCTAAGGGAGTAGGAAATAGCTTAGTTTGCTACATTAAGGTGTTTTTAATTTGGATTAGTAAGGAATTCGGCCAGCTTAGAATGCGACTTAGTAATATTAGGTCTTCTAAATATAGCGAGGTATGTAATTAAACCTACTTATTACTAGTAGGCTAGTGTCCTTTAAGGGTTTATCTACTGGTTAGACAGAGTTAGTTCTTTAATAGGAAGTAGTGACTTAAGAAATCTGCCTAGTTAAATATTAAATTAATTGGCTATCTTTTTAATATAGGAATCTTGGCAAAGCTAGAGCTTTTAACTTAGTCGATCTCGTTCGATTCAAATTCCTAGGAACTACTGTAGGTCTCCTAGTACATGGATCTTGTATCGTTATAGTAATTTAGCTTCGAATTCTTTAAGTCTTTAAAGGTCCTTTTTAGCAAATAGAATGGCAATATCGTCTATATAGAAGAAGACAATAAGTTGTCTATTAGTAAATAGGCAGTTAGTACCTAGTACTAGTTCTAATCCGAATTTAGCTAGGGTACTAGTAAGCTCTTTATACTAAAGTAGTAGTGAGATTTTTAATCCGTATAGCGCTATAAGTAGCTTTAGGATATATCCGTCTTAATTAAATCCTTCTAGGCAGTAGCAGTAGACTAGTATACTAAGCTTAGCGTTTATAAACGCGTTTATAGCGTTATACTATCAAATTTCCACATTAAATGCGGCTGCTATAGCTATAAGGGCACGGAATATTCAAGTAGCTAGGGTTGCTGTATAGGTCTCCGCGGAAAGGCTTTACCGCATATACGACCTTACCAAAAGGTAGCGCCATACTTCAAAACTTACGCATACCCATCTCTCTATTAAAAACAATTGATTTTCTAACTTTTAAGACCTAATTCCTACTGCCTAGCAAGCTAGAGGTGGATTTATTTGTCGTTTTACCCCCATTTTTTTTTTTTTTTTTTTTGAAATAATATACCGTTTTAGCTGCCTTAAGGGCGCTATGCCGGGTCTTCTATTTTACAGAGGTAGATCCTAGGTAATCACCCGTCTCACCTACAGCAGTAATTCCGTAAGGCCCTCGTCCGCCTATCTATCACGTACTATAGGTATATGGTGCCTAAGAGAGAAGCAAATATCTAACATGCAAGGGAACTAGAAAAGAACGCCGTTATAATGCAATTATAAAGATATATGCAAGCAGGGTAAGTTCCTGTGCAAAGGAGATGATCGAAATCAAATAATCAAAAAGTAGTGAATATACAAAATACCTCCGTTCTGTACTGCATGTCAAAGCCGGGCCTTCTTACGGGCCTATTTTCTTACTATGATGCTATCCGTCTTCCGCCAATGTCATGCATAACGTGTCTGCCGTTAAGAGAAACTTCAGCGGTTACTTCCAGTCTGTTCCTGGCCTCCATAAGCTACCCTAGGAGGCCTGTTTATACTATATAGATTGCTGCCTTCTTTGCTGACTATGTCTCGTTTAAGATCTTCTGAATGCTCTGAGGTTTTTTACCCCCTTTTCCCTAACAGAAAATTCTTCTTAGGGGTGGTCCTAGCTTATAAGCGAGGTATAGATAGGAATACTAAAACGAATACCAAATAGGGGCTAGTTTTCTACTACCTTTTAGCCTAATCTCCCCAGAAATCTTCTAGTAGGATTAGTAAGGAGAAAAGGTATA
>Ga0307515_10009815_pt1 | contig 18443 bp, 14 predicted proteins | sample 17_EM_MG_FD_194513 | JGI IMG/M metagenome (GOLD analysis project Ga0307515, IMG submission 194513) | Populus trichocarpa ectomycorrhiza microbial communities from riparian zone in the Pacific Northwest, United States - 17_EM | ecosystem: Host-associated > Plants > Roots > Unclassified | place...
TTCTCGTTCCAGCGCGCCCGCAACGTGCCGGGCACGGTGGCGTCGTACACCGGCGCGCTGCGCACGGTCGAGTCGACGACCGCGAAGGACGCGCAGACCGTCATCATCAAGACCAACACGCCGAACCCGATGCTGCCGCTGGACATCGCGTCGATCTACATCGTCAGCAAGCACATCGGCGAGAAGTTCAAGACCGAGGACTACAACGCCGGCCGCGCGGTGATCGGCACCGGCCCGTACAAGTTCGTCTCGTACAGCCCCGGCGACCGCACGGTGTTCGAACGCAGCCCCACCTACTACGGGCCGAAGCCGCTGTGGGACAAGGTCAACTACCGCTTCATCAACAACGGCGCCGCACGCACCGCGGCGCTGCTGTCGGGTGACGTGGACGTGATCGACAAGGTCGCGGTGACCGACGTCGACAAGCTCCGCAAGACGCCGTCGGTCAGCGTCTACACCTACCCCGGCCTGCGCGTGCTGCTGCTGCAGCCCAGCCATCGCGCTGGCCCCAACGAGTTCATCACCGACAACGCCGGCAAGCCGCTGGCGCAAAACCCGCTGCAGGACCTGCGCGTGCGCCAGGCGCTGTCGCTGGCGATCAACCGCAAGGCCATTGCGGACCGTGTGCTGCAAGGCACCGTGACCGAAGCCAACCAGTGGATGCCCAAGAACACCTTCGGCTACAACCCCGAGGTCAAGGACATTCCATACAACCCCGAGCAGGCGAAGAAGCTGCTCGCCGACGCGGGCTTTCCGCAGGGCTTCCAGCTCAGCATCCACGTGCCCGGCGACCGCTACCCGCAGGCACCGGAGACGGTGCAGGCGGTGGCCCAGTTCTGGACCCGCATCGGCGTGAAGACCAAGGTCGAGGTCGTGCCCTGGTCGGTGTATTCGAGCCGGGCGACGAAGAACGACTTCGCCGTCAGCGTGATCGCCTGGGGCAACGGTACGGGCGAGGCCGGCTACGGTCTGCTGCAGACGTTGGCCACCAACGACGCCAAGCGCGGGCGCGGCGCCAACAACTGGGGCCGCTACAGCAACGAGTCGGTCGACAAGGCGCTCGACGCGGCGACGGTGGAGTTCGACGCGCGCCGGCGCGAAGCGATGTTTCGCCACGCCGTCAAGCTCGTGACCGACGACGTGGCGCACATCCCGCTGTTCCACTACCAGAACATCTGGGCCGCGAAGAAGGGCCTGAAGGTCGTGCCGCTGCTGAGCGATCGCACGACGGCGATGCAGGTGACACGCGTCGACAAGTGAGGCCGCGGCGATGCTGTCCGTGACGCCGGAAGACGCGCTGATCGACGTGCCGCGCCGCATCGCGGTGACGGCGCTGTCGCCCGGCGAAGAAGTCGTGCTGCACACCCGCACCGTGCGCGGGCCGGGCGTGGTCTGGCGCTCGGCGGGGGTTTTTCGTGCGGATGGCCACGGTGAGGTCGACCTGCAGCGGGACGCGCCGATCCGCGGCAGCTACGCCGATGTGTCGGCGATGGGCCTGATCTGGTCGCAGGCGCCCGAGCAGGTCGGCGCATCGCGCGACGTGTTCGCAGCCGAACCTGCGGCCGCGCTGAGTACCGGGATCACTGTCGAGCGGCATACATCACCACCGCTGAAAGGCCGCCTCGTGCAGCGTCTCGCAGGCGCCGGCGTGACGCGCCGCGAGCTGCGTGAAGACGGCCTTGTCGGCACGCTGTTCTTGCCGCCCGACCGCGCCGACGGGCGTGTGCACCCGGCCATCCTGGTGCTCAACGGTTCGGGTGGCGGCATCAACGAGCCGCGCGCCGCGCTGTATGCGTCACACGGTTATGCGGCGCTCGCGCTGGGCTACTTCAAGGCACCGGGGCGGCCGGACTACATCTCGAACACACCGCTCGAGTATTTCGAGACAGCGCTCGCGTGGCTGCACCGCACGCTGCGGCCGTGGCAGGGCTTCGTGGCGGTCAGCGGCCAGTCGCGCGGCGGCGAGCTGGCGCTGCTGCTGGGGTCGACATTCCCGCAGCTCGTGTCGGCGGTGATCGGCTACGTGCCCGCGGCGCTGGTGCACAGCGCGCAGAACGCCTGCGATCCGAAGACCGGCCGCGAAGGGCCGGCGTGGATCTTCCGCGGCCAAGCGCTGCCGCACCTGTGGAAAGACAATCGCACCGCCACCTGGGCGCCATGGGACGATGGCCCGCCGCCGCGCCGGCACGCCGACGCGCTGCTGACCGCGCTGCAAGACCCCGAGGCGGTGGAGCGCGCGCGCATCCGCGTCGAGAACATCCGCGGCCCGGTGCTGCTGCTGTCGGCCAGCGACGATGGCTCGTGGCCGTCGAGCGTCTATGGCCGCATGGTCGCCGAGCGGCTGGCGTGCTTCGGGCATCCGCATGCGGTCGAGCACCTGGACTTCGAAGGCGCGGGTCATTCCATCGTCTTCCCTTATGTACCGACCACACAGCTCGTCTATGCCCACCCAGTGTCCGGCCGGCTCAGCACCACGGGCGGCACGCCGGCCGCGAACGCGCAGGCCGACGAAGCCTCGTGGGCGGGGGTGCTGCATTTCCTTGACCACGCACTCGATCAAGCCCTCGATCAAACACCTTGAAAGCACCCGCCATGTCCGATGTCATCGACGCCCTCGTGCCGCTGCACGCCGCCAGCCCGCTGCATGCCGTTCGCCACCAGCGCGACAAGGTCGTCGCGGCGACGCAGGGCAGCTATGACGCGATCTTCGACCCGGCGCTGCCGGGGTTGTCCATGGCCGAGCGCCTGCTCGCGGCGCAAACCGTCGCGCGCCTGTCGGGCAGCACGGTGCTGGAGGCGCACTACCGCGATCGCCTGCCCGCCACGCCACCGGGTGGTGAACGTGTGCAGGCCATCCTCGCGTTCGCCGAGGTGCTCACCGAGCATCCGGTGGAAGGCGACCGCGTCGCGTTGCTGAAATTGCCGGCGGCCGGTCTGAGCACGCCCGAGGTCATCACGCTGGCACAGTTGATCGCGTTCGTCGCGTACCAGGTGCGCGTGGTCGCCGGCTTGCAGGCGATGGCGGCGATGGGCCCCGCCGACGCCGCGGCCGCGCAGGTGCTGCCCGACGAACCGGCGGCACCCTTCGTCCACCCCGCCAACCTGCCGCAGCCCGGCGAGCCGGTGCGCGTGAACGGCTACACCAGCGAAACCCTGGGGTGGAAGGCCTGGCTGCCGGTGGTGGACCTGGACTCCGCCACACCCGAGCAGCTGGCCGTGCTGGAGAGCAGCCACCCGAAGGCGAAGACCTCCGACTACTACCGCGTGCTGGTGCACCAGCCGCGCATCCTGCATGAGCGGTCGGTGGTCTTCAACGCGATCATGTACGCGCCCGGCGGGCTGTCGCGCGCCGAGCGCGAACTGGCCAGCGCGGCGGTCTCGCGCATCAACGGCTGCGTCTACTGCGCGTCGGTGCACGCACAGCGCTTCGAGCAGCTGACCAAGCGCAACGACGTGATCGTGCAACTCTTCACCGAGCCACAAGGCGCCGGCACCAACGCCCGCGAGCGCGCCGTGGTGCAAGTTGCGATCGACCTGACGCAAGCGCCGGCGCGATTCGGCGCGCCCCAGCTGCAGGCCGCGCGCGCCGCGGGCCTGACGCCGCTGGACCTGCTGGATCTCGTGCATGCCGCGGCGATCTTTGCCTGGGCCAACCGCTTGATGCTGAACCTGGGGGAGCCGGTCTTTCCGGCATGACGTGTCGTGCTACTTCAGCTCAACCTTGATGCCGTCGGCCAACACCGTGATCTCGCCAATCTCGTAGGTCTTGCGGCCGAAGCTCAGCTCTTCGACCGTGAAGCTGCGGAGAACCCGGCCCTGCAGCAGTTCTTGCGCGACGAGGCCGCCGATCTGCTGCAGCCGTTCGGCGTCGCCGCCGCTGACACCCTGCAGTTCCAGGCGCTCGGCTTTGGGCTGCTCCAGGCGCAGGGCGCGCGCCGCGGCGTCATAGCGCAGCGCACTGCTGAGCGCGACCGTGCCATTGATCCGACCAGCCCGCAGCAGCGGGCTGGTGATCGACACACGGGCTGTGATGGCCGCGCGGTTGGTCGCCGCGTTCAGGTCAAGTTGCGGGTCACTCAGTGCAACCGAGACGAGCTCAGCGTAGCGCTGTGACATAGGGAACTGTTTGGCGAGCATGGCCTGCAGTTCGGAACGTGTGGCCGTGTATTCGCTCGTCCAGAAGTCGAATGCCGCCCAGGCGCGCCACGGCAGCGCGGCGCCGAACACGGCCAGGCACAGGTGGCGACGGGAACAGTGCGGCATGCTGGTCGATCAATCCGCGTCGCTGAGCGGCTCCACTGCTGTCTTGCGCAGCGCGGACTCGTAGGCTGCCTCGACGAGCGCATAGGTCTTCAGGTTGTCTGCGCCCGACACCTCGGGGTCGGCGCCGCGCCGGAGGCTTTCGACCCAGTGCCGCTGCGTGTTCAGAACGCTTTCCTGCGCCACATGCCAAGGCTGACTGGTCCAGGCGCGCAGCGGCGTCGAAACGTCTTCGGTGCGCTCGCGGCCGTCGCTCATCACGTCGAGCTTGAAGTCCTGGCGCAGCGCGATGCTGCCGTGCGTGCCCTCTACCGTCACCAGCGTCTGCGGGAACAGATCGGGCCAGACCTTGCTGGCATACGAGCAATCGACCACACACGTCGCGCCGCCGGAGTGGCGCAACAGCACGGTCGCCATGTCTTCGCCGAGCAGTCCCGGCTTCACGCTCTGCGTCTGGCATTGCACTGTCGCCACTTCGCCAAGAAACACGCGCGCCAGGTCGAGCAGATGAATGCCCAAATCGAGCAGGATGAATCGCTCCTCCTTCGCGAGATAGGGCTGCTTGCCGTAGATGTCGTGACCGGTGCGGAACGAGATGCGAGCGAAGGTGGGCGTGCCGATGACGCCCGACTGCAATACCCGTCGTACGGCCAGCATCGGTGCCTGGAAGCGAAAATTCTCATGCACCATCAAGGGAACACCGGCCTGCCGGCAGGCTCGCACCATCGCCAGGCAATCGGCCCACGTGGGCGCGAACGGCTTTTGCACGATCACCGGCACGCGATGCCGCGCTGCCAGCTCGACCAGCGTGCGGTGGCTGGGCATCGTGGTCGCGATGTCCACGAAGTCCAGCCGTTCGCGCTCGAACAGCGCGGCGGCATCGGCGTAGACACCCGGCACCTCGAAATCGGTGCTCGCCTGGCGCGCCTTCTGCAGGTCCTGGTCGCACACCGCCACCAGCCGCACACCGTCGATCTCGCGCCATGCATGCAAGTGGTTCTGCGCAAAAAACCCGCAGCCGATCAGGGCACCGCGCAGTTCGGATGGGAATGTCATTCGGCGGACTCCGATGTCGACGCCGAAGTAATGTAGCCGCACTGCGGCAGTCGCCGCGCCGCGAACGCCGACACACATGCGCGCGGCAGACCCGGGTGGCATTCGCTCCCTGTCGACTTGGGTCAGGCCCGCATTGCGCACGTCGGCGCGTTGGTTTACCGTCGCGTTCGATCCATGGGGAGACTCATTGATCTCATCCACGTCGGCGTCGCTCCAGCTGTTTTTGCGGCACCTGCACAAAACAATTTGAGGAGACACGCGATGCGCCATTTCACCGCAAGAAAGATCGCTTCCGGCGTCCTGGCACTGACGGCCGCACTGGCCTTCAGCGCACATGCCGCAGACACGATCCTGGCCTCAGTACCAGGCCTGACGTTCCCGTTCTTCGTCCACATGATGAAGGCGTTCAAGGCCGAGGCCGCCAAAGAGGGCTTGAACGTGATCGAAAGCGACGGACAGGTGTCGTCGCCCAAGCAGACCGCCGACATCGAAGCCGCACTGACCAAGGGCGTCAAGGGCATCGTCATCAGCCCGAACGAGGTCGACGCATTGGCGCCGGCGCTCAAGCAGGCCGTCGATGCGAAAGTGCCCGTCGTGACGGTCGATCGCCGGGTCACGCAGGTCGAAGGCATCCTTGCGCACGTCGGTGCCGACAACGTCAAGGGCGGCGAGGCCCAGGGCAATCTCATCGTGCAGCGGTTCCCCAACGGCGCGACCATCGTCAACCTTCAGGGGCAGTCCGGTGCCTCGCCGGCCATCGACCGCAACAAGGGTCTGCACAACGTGCTCGACAAGATGAAGGACAAGTACAAGATCGTCTTCGAGCAGACGGCGGGCTTTGATCGTGCCAAAGGCCTTTCCGTCACCGAAGCCGCGCTGGCCGGCATGCCCAAGCCGCCGCAGGTGATCGTCGCGGCCAACGATGACATGGCCCTCGGCGCGATGGAAGCGGTGAAGTCGCGTGGCCTCTCCGGCATCGCGATCATCGGTTTCGATGCGCTGCCCGAGGCGCTGGCTCAGGTCCGCGACGGCGGCCTCACCGCGACCATCGAGCAGTTTCCCGGCAAGCAAAGCGCTATCGGGGTCCAGACGCTGGCGGCCTTCATCAAGTCTGGCAAGAAGCCAGCCGAGAAGATTCTTCTGCTGACACCGGTGGCCATCACCAAAGACAACCTGAAGATCGCGGAACGCCTCGGCGAGGTCAAGTAGATAAGCAGCCGTCGCTTTGCGCGGTCCGGCTTTTCGGGCGACCTGAGCTTTGCCATGAGCCATACGGCCGCGCCTGCGATGCTGCTTCGCATGACCGGGATCGCGAAGTCCTTTCCGGGTGTGCGTGCGCTCGACTCGGTCGACTTCGAAGTCGGCGAATCAGAGATTCACGCCTTCATCGGCGAAAACGGTGCCGGCAAATCGACACTGCTGAAGATCCTGTCGGGCGCCCTTGCGCCGGACGGCGGAACCATCCACTTCAGCGGCAAGGACGTCGCCTTTGCGAGCCCGAAGGATGCCCAGGCGAGCGGCATCGTGACGATCTACCAGGAGTTCTCGCTCGCCCCGGACATGACGGTGGCGGAGAACGTCTTCATCGGGCGCGAGCCTGGCTCGAAGCTGTTCGTCAGTCGCAGCCGCCTCGAGGAACAGACCCTGGCGCTGGCTCGCCGGATCGGGCTCGAACGCAGCCCTCGTGCGCTGGTGCGAGATCTGTCGGTGGCAGAGCAGCAGCTGGTCGAGATCGCGCGCGCCCTGTCGATGAAATCGCGCCTGATCGTGATGGACGAGCCGACCTCGGCGCTGAGTCGAACGGAGGTCGAGAAGCTCTTCGCCATCATCCGCAGCCTGAAGCGCGACGGCATCACGACAATCTTCGTCACCCACCGACTCGAAGAGGTCTTCGAGATTTGCGACCGCTACACGGTGCTGCGCGACGGCAAGCACGTGGGCTTTGGCGCCGTGGCCCAAGCGTCTCTGGACGGCATCATCCGGCTCATGGTGGGCCGTGAGCTCGGCCTGCTGGCGCGACGCGAGGGAACGTACGCCACCGGCGAAGTCGCGCTGGCGGCCGTTGGCATTTCACGGCGCCGCAAGAGCAGCGATGCCAGCGCCATCGAACTGCACGGCGTCTCGCTGGCGGTCCACAAGGGCGAGATCCTCGGCATCGCGGGGCTCGTGGGTGCCGGTCGAACCGAGACGGCGCGCGCCATCACGGGTGCCGACCGCGTTGATTCCGGCCGCATCGTCGTGGACGGCCACCCGGTCAAGATTTCATCGCCGCGCGACGCGATCCGCCATGGCATCGGGTTGGTGCCGGAGGATCGCAAGCAGCAGGCGCTCTTCCTCGAGTTGGCGATCCGCACCAACCTGTCGATTGCCTCCCACGACCGGATATCGACGCTCGGCATTTTCATCAGCGGCAGCAAGGAAGACGCGCTCGTCGAGGAATATCGCAAGCTGCTCAACATCCGCATGTCGTCGGGCGACCAGATCGTCGGCAACCTGTCCGGAGGCAATCAGCAGAAGGTCGTGCTCGCGCGCTGGTTGGCACTGCAGCCGAAGGTGCTGATCGTCGACGAGCCGACGCGCGGGATCGATGTGGGTGCCAAGGTGGAAGTCCACAACCTGCTGTTCCAGATGGCAGCGTCGGGTATCGCGATCATCGTGATCTCGTCCGAATTGCCGGAGATCCTGGCGCTGTCGGACCGCATCGTGATGATGCGGGAGGGGCGGGTCTCCGGAGAGATCTCGCGTGCGGACGCGACCCAGGAAAGACTCATGACGCTGATGACCCTCCGGTCGCGGCGCGCCGATTGAACGCAGACGGGAACGAAAACATGACCGAGGCAGTTGCAACGGAAGCCGTGCCGGGTGACCTCGGCAAGGGGTTCGACGGTTTCTCTTTGCTGGCGCGTTTCGCGCCGCTCATCTTCCTGCTGCTGCTGATGGCGGTCTTTGCCATCCTGGAGCCGCGTTTCGTTTCATCGATCAATCTCTTCAACGTCATGCGCCAGGTGTCGATCACCGGCCTGCTGGCGATCGGCATGACCTTCGTCATCCTCACGGCGGGCATCGATCTCTCGGTCGGATCGCTGCTGGCCTTTGCCGGGCTGGTGGCCGCCGCGGTCGCGAAGGGGGGCATGCAGGACCGGTTCACGATCGGCGACGCGGCCATCGGCTACGGCTGGCCGCTGGCATTGCTGGCGGCGATCGGCGTCGGCGTGGCCGGCGGGTACCTGCAGGGACTGGCCATCACGAAGCTGCGCGTGCCGCCGTTCGTGGTCACGCTCGGCGGGATGTCGGCGTTTCGCGGTGCTGCGTTGCTGTTCGCGGCCGGCGGGCCGATCTCCGGCTTTCAGCCGGATTTCTCGTGGTGGGGACAGGGGCGCATCCTGACCGTGCCCGTGCCGGTGATCATCTTCCTGGTCGCAGCGCTGGTCGCGCATGTGGTGCTGCGCTACACGCGTTACGGCCGGCGTGTCTATGCCGTCGGCGGCAATCGTGAAGCCGCACGCCTGGCGGGCCTGAATGTCACCGGGATCCTCTGCAGCGTCTACGTCATCATGGGGCTGTTCGTCGGGCTCGGCGCGTTCGTTCTCGCGGCGCGCCTGAACTCGGCCGAGGCCGTCGCGGGGACGGGCTATGAGTTGACGGTCATCGCGTCCGTGGTGATCGGCGGCACCAGCCTGTTCGGTGGAGCGGGGTCGATCTTCGGGACGGTCATCGGAACCATCCTGATCGGCGTGCTGCTCAACGGCCTGGTGCTGATGAACGTGTCGTCGTACATACAGCAGATCATCATCGGCGTCATCATCGTGCTGGCCGTCGCCTTCGACACGTTCGCCAAGTCGCGTCGTCGAAAGGCCTGACGGCTGTCGCTCGAGAAGGATTCCTCCATGACTCAAAAGGCCCCGAACTCGCCAGCCCGCCGGCTCTTCACGAGCCGCTCCGGCCGCACGCTGGATTTCTCGGTGCTCGGCTTCGGCAGTGCGCCGCTCGGCAATCTCTACCGCGCCATCAGCAACGAACAGGCGCTGCAGACCCTGCAGGAGGCCTGGGCTCACGAGATCCGCTACTTCGACACGGCACCGCTGTATGGATTCGGCATCGCGGAAACCCGGGTCGGCTCCTTCCTGCGCGAAATGCCCCGCGACGACTTCGTGCTGTCGACCAAGGTCGGCCGCATCCTGCAGCGCTGCGCGCCCGAGCTGCGCGAAGGCATCGGCAAGTTCTTCGACGTCCCGTCGCGGCAGATGGGCTACGACTATTCCTACGATGGCGTCATGCGCTCGTTGGACTTCTCGTTCGAGCGCCTGGGCTTGGACCGCATCGATGTCGCGCTCTGCCATGACATCGACATCTTCACCCATGGCAGTGCCGAAGCCAGCGCGCAGCGCACCAAGGAATTCCTCGACGGCGGCGTGCGCGCGCTGTCGGACCTGCGAAGCCAGGGCGTGCTCGGCGCCATCGGCATCGGTGTCAACGAGTGGCAGGTGTCGGAAACGGTGGCGCGCAATTCCGATGTGGACCTGTTCCTGCTCGCCGGGCGCTACACCTTGCTCGAACAGGAGTCCCTCGATTCCTTTCTGCCGCTGTGCGAGCGCAAAGGCATGGGCGTCATCATCGGCGGCCCCTTCAACTCAGGCATCCTCGCCACCGGAGCGAAGCCCGGCGCCTGGTTCAACTATGCGCCGGCCACGCCGGAGATCCTGCAGCGTGTCGCCTCGATCGAGGCCGTCTGTGCAGCGCATGGCGTGGCCTTGCGTGACGCCGCGCTGCAGTTCCCGTTGATGCACCCGGCCGTGGTCGCTGTCATCCCCGGAGCCATCACGCCGGCCGAAGTCCGGGGCAACGCGCACTCCCTCAGTCGTCCGATCCCCGAGTCGTTGTGGGAAGAACTGATCCACCAGGGACTGCTGCGCAAGGACGCACCTGTTGCGAACCCGAGGCCGACTACCGTGAGCAGCGCCCACGAGGATTGATGCCACCAGCACATGCGTGACTCGCCAAATCTCCGAACAAACTGAGATCTTGATCGACGCGCAGTGCAGGCCGCCCGACCGCAGCTGCTGGCCGGCAAGTTCTGTGCTGGTCTCAGCTCAGCGGCGTCCTCGCGAGTGAGGGCCGCGCCTGAAGCGGCCCGCTCGTCCGACCAGACTGTTCATCTCCTCGGCCGCACCGATGGTCAGACGGTGCGGCGTAAATCCGGGCCTCGGAGAGATGTAGTCCGCCATTTCGCGGGCGAGTTCGAGTTGCTGGCCAGATCCCTTCGCCAGCATCGCGATCACCAGATTCTCAAGCGCGATCACGCGAATTTGCAGCTGTACCAGCTCCGCATTTGCCAGCGGCGGGCCGTCGTCAGCGCCCGCTCCGCCAGGGGTCGACTCCCCCGGCGCGCTGTGAGCCCCCGCGTCGCCCTTGCTCTGCGACCTCGCCAGCGCCCGCTGGTGCTGGAGCCGATGCGCAAGGTCCATGAAATCCAGTGTGATATCAAGCATGGCCAACTCCGGGGAGAATATTTCTACCAGACTGGAGCGTAATGCGATTGCAGGCTTCATGTCACGGATCGGTCACCTCGATGCGCGGCACTGCGGTCAACCGCGACGCACCCAACCGAACGTGCGCCCCAGGTTCAGTCACGACCCGGCCTCGAGTCGAGGGCTCTCTGCTGATTGGTGCGACTTGGGGAATGCATCGTAGACCTGACGTTGAAGGCTCAACGACGGCAATGTGAGAGGCCGATGTCACTCAGTATGGTCAGCTCGCGGGCAGGCCACGGCCATTTTCCGGACGGTGGCAACAGTCAGCTCTCCGGCGGTCGGACTTGGAACCGCGATCTGATGCGCGACGAGTGGACATCTCACAATGAGACCCGCCGGCAAGTGCCGGCGGGTCGCGGGGGCTAAATCAGAAGAAGCCCATCGCGTTCGGGTCGTAGCTCACCAACAGATTCTTGGTATTTTGGTAATTGCCGAGCGCCATCTTGTGCGTCTCGCGACCGATGCCCGACTGCTTGTAGCCGCCGAACGCGGCGTGTGCCGGGTACAGGTGGTAGCAGTTCGTCCAGACGCGTCCCGCTTCGATCGCGCGGCCCATGCGATACGCACGTGCGCCGTCGCGCGACCACACGCCGGCGCCGAGGCCGAAGTTCGTGTCGTTGGCCAGCTCGATGGCTTCGGCCTCGTCCTTGAAGGTCAGCACCGAAGCGACCGGACCGAAGATCTCTTCCTGGAACACACGCATCTTGTTGTTGCCCAGCAGCATCGTGGGCTTCACGTAGTAGCCGGCTTCGAGGCCGCCGCCGATCAGGTTGCGGGCGCCGCCTGTGAGGCATTGTGCCCCTTCGCCCTTGCCGATCTCGATGTAGCTGAGGATCTTGTCGAGCTGCGTCTGCGAAGCCTGCGCGCCAACCATCGTTGATGCGTCGAGCGGGTTGCCGGTCTTGATGGCTTCGACGCGGGCGATCGCCTTGGCGATGAATTTCTCGTAGATCGATTCCTGGATGAAGATACGCGACGGGCAGGTGCAGACTTCGCCCTGGTTGAGCGCGAACATCGCCAGGCCTTCGAGCGTCTTGTTCAGGAATGCGTCATCGGCGTTCATCACGTCTTCAAAGAAGATGTTCGGGCTCTTGCCGCCCAGCTCCACCGTCGACGGGATCAGGCTGTCGGCCGCGGCCTGCAGGATGCGCTTGCCCACCGGCGTGGAACCCGTGAACGCGATTTTCGCGATGCGCTTGCTCGTGGCCAGTGCCTCGCCGGCTTCCTTGCCGAAGCCGTTGACGATGTTGACGACGCCGGGCGGGATCAGGTCGCCAATCAGTTCCATCAGCACCAGGATCGACGCGGGCGTCTGCTCGGCCGGCTTCATCACGATGCAGCAACCGGCAGCCATCGCGGGCGCCAGTTTCCATGCCGCCATCAGCAGCGGGAAGTTCCACGGAATGATCTGCCCGACGACGCCGAGCGGCTCGTTGAAGTGATAGGCGACGGTGTTGCCGTCGATCTCTGAAAGGCTGCCTTCCTGGGCGCGGATGCAGCCCGCGAAATAGCGGAAGTGATCGATCGCCAGCGGCAGGTCGGCAGCCATCGTTTCGCGCAACGGCTTGCCGTTGTCGATCGTCTCGGCGAGCGCCAGCAGCTTCAGGTTCTGCTCCATGCGGTCGGCGATCTTCAGCAGCACGTTGGCGCGATCCGTCACCGAGGTCTGGCCCCAGCCGCGGCGTGCCTTGTGTGCGGCGTCGAGTGCGAGTTCGATGTCACCGGCCTTGGAGCGCGGGATCTGGCAGAACGGCTTGCCGTTGACCGGCGAGATGTTGTCGAAGTAGTCACCCGACACCGGCGCGACCCACTGGCCGCCTATGTAGTTGCCGTAGCTTTTCTTGTACGGGTACTCGGTGTCGATTCCCGCGGTCTTCAGTTCGAACATGTCCATGCGTGTCTCCGGTTGAATAACGAGTGAATGAATAAACCTCGCGGCATTGCAGGCTTGCCGTTCCGCGTCTGTTGGAGTGCATGGCGTGTGCCACGCGCCGATTGAGGCGGACGCGCCGGATCGAGGCTCGAAGGTGCTTCAGTTCTGAACAGACGCGGCGCGCGGCATGCGCGTTAACGCGCATGCCCGGTCGCCACGCTGTCACGCGAAGGCACAGCGCAATCGCCGACTGTCACGATTCGAGCCGCGAATGCCACGTACGGCGGCGCACGATAGTTGCTTGATGGCCCGTCAGGAGGTTGGACCATGTCCCGTTTGCTGTCCGCCGCGCTCGCGCTCGTCGGGACCATTCTGGCCACGTCGTCGTTCGCACAATCAGGCGCGGCATCCACCGGCGGCGACCCTTTCAGTTCGTACCAGTGGCCCGACCTGAGGCGCGAGTTTCTCGGCAGCGGCCCGGTCGAGTTCGATGCGCGCGTCAAGGTGCTGGCGCCGGCGTTCGCGGAAGACCCGATGAACGTGCCGATCACGGTTTCGGCCGATGGTCTGGGCGATGTCGAGATGATCACCGTGCTGGTCGATCGCAACCCGATCCGCAAGGTGCTCGAGTACTTTCCCGTCGTGTCGCTGCCGCGCGTGAGCTTTCGGTTCAAGCTCGAGCAGGCGAGCCCGGTGCGCGCGGCGGTGAAGACGCGCGACGGCGTCTGGCATGTCGGCGGCGCGCTCGTCGATTCGTCTGGTGGCGGTTGCACCGCGGCCGGCGAGACGCGGCGCGACGGCAGCTGGGCGCGCACGCTCGGCGCCCTTAGTGCACGTGTGTTCCCGCACAGCGTGCCGGTGGCCGGCGCCGACACCGGCACGCGCGTGCGCCTTCGCGTGATGCACCCGATGGACACCGGGCTCGTTGGCGGCATCCCCGCGTTCTATGTCAACCACTTATCGCTGCGCGACGATGTAGGCCGCGAACTCGTGAGGATCAACACCTTCGAACCCGTCAGCGAGAACCCGGTATTCAGCTTCGACTTCGCCGAGCGGCCGTTGGGTCATCTGCAACTGGTCGGCACCGACAACAACGGGAACCGCCTCGGCGGGCCGGTCGAGTGAGGCGGCTGCTCAGCATCGCGTTTCTGTTGGTGCTGCTGTGCGCACTGCCGGTCTTCGTGACCGCGCAGCCAATCAAGGCCGACGCAGCCACGCTCGACTACCACCTGAGCGCACGCGCCGTCGCGCCCGGCGTGTTCGTGGTCGAGGGCGCGAACGCCGACTTCAGCGTCGCCAACGGCTGCAACATCATCAACACCGGATTTATCGTCACGGGCAATGGCGTGGTCGTCGTCAACACCGGGCCGTCGCGCCGCTACGGCGAGCAGTTGCGCGCGCTGATCGGGCGCACTACCAGTGAGCCGGTCGTGCGTGTCATCCACCTCAACCTGCACCCCGACTATTTCCTCGGCAACCAGGCCTTCGCCGACGTGCCGCGCGCCGCCACGCCGGTGACGCGCGCGGGCATGCAGCGCGAGGCCAAGGCGTATGAAGACAACCTGTACCGTCTGTGCGGCGAGTGGATGAAGGGAACCGAAGCGTTGTTGCCCGAAACCGACGCGAAGACCGGCGTCGAACGCATCGGCAGCCACGAGGTCGAGCTGGTGGAGTTGCGCGGCCACACCGACAGCGACCTCCTGCTGTTCGACCGCAGCAGCGGTGTCGCGTTTGTCGGCGGCCTCGCGTTCTCGCGACGCATTCCCACCACGCCACATGCGCAGATCGACACGTGGCAGGCGAGCCTGAACGAGCTCGCCGGACTTCGCGTGCGCATGATCGTGACCAGCCACGGCGTGGTCTCATCCGACACCACGGCGATCGCGCTGACGCAGCGCTACCTCGCCTGGATCGACACCGCGTTTCGTGCCGCTGCCGAACGCGGCGACGACATGAACGACGTGCTTCGCCTGCCGGTGCCCAATGAGTTCAGGCAGTGGGCCGCGTTCGAGACCGAGTACACGCGCAACGTCGCGAATCTCTACCCGCGCTATGAGCAGGCCGTGCTCAAGCCGCACCCCTGAGCGCTGTCACAGGCTGGCGCGCACGCTGTTCGAGGATGTAGCAGCTTGCGGAGAAACCCGCGGTTTCCGGCCACGAAATGCAGGTGAAACACGGCTCCCAGTGCTCCATCGGCCGCTTGCGCCAGTGGCATGGTTGTTGCCCCTTGAAGGGTCTCTGATGGCCTCGCGACACGCGGCCCAGACCCATCCACATTGGAGGAGACATCCATGCGCCTGAAGCTTTTGACACTTTCGATCACCCTGGGCCTCGGCTCGATCACGGCCGCCGCGCAGACGGCAGTGACCGACAAGATGATCGAGGATTCGGCCAAGAGCGGCAACGAGGTCCTGTCGTGGGGACTTGGCACGCAGGGTCAGCGTTACTCGGCGCTCAAGCAGGTGACGGCCGCCAACGTCGCGAAGCTCGCGCCGGTGTGGGCGTTCTCGTTCGGCGGCGAGAAGCAGCGCGGACAAGAATCGCAGCCGGTGGTCCACAACGGCAAGATGTTCGTGACCGCGTCGTATTCGCGCATCTTTGCGCTCGACGCCGTGACCGGCAAGAAGCTCTGGAAGTACGAGCACCGCTTGCCCGAAGGCATCATGCCCTGCTGCGACGTGGTCAACCGCGGCGCTGCGCTCTACGACAACCTCGTGATCTTCGCGACGCTCGACGCGCAGCTGGTCGCGCTCGACCAGGCCACCGGCGATGTCGTCTGGAAGGAAAAAATCGACGACTACGCCGCGGGGTACTCCGCCACCGCCGCGCCCATCATCGCGCAGGGCCTACTGCTGACCGGCGTGTCGGGCGGCGAGTTCGGCGTCGTCGGCCGCGTCGAGGCACGCGACCCGAAGACCGGCAACCTGGTCTGGTCGCGCCCAACCGTCGAAGGCCACATGGGCTACACCTACGACAAGGACGGCAAGAAGACCGAGAACGGCATCTCGGGCACGCTCAACAAGAGCTGGCCCGGCGACATCTGGAAAACCGGCGGCGCCGCGACCTGGCTCGGTGGCAGCTACGACGCGAAAACCGGGCTCGCCTACTTCGGCACCGGCAACCCGGCGCCGTGGAACAGCCACCTGCGCCAGGGCGACAACCTGTTCTCGTGCTCGACCGTCGCGATCGACGTCAAGACCGGCCAGATCAAGTGGCACTACCAGGGCACACCGAACGATGGCTGGGACTTCGACGGCGTCAACGAGTTCGTCACCTTCGATATGGACGGCAAGCGCGTCGGCGGCAAGGCCGACCGCAACGGCTTCTTCTACGTGATCGATGCAGCCAATGGCAAGCTCGAGAATGCGTTCCCGTTCGTCAAGAAGGTGACCTGGGCGACCGGTGTCGATCTCAAGACCGGCCGGCCGAACATGGTCCCCGAGAACCGCCCGGGCGACCCGACCGCGAGTGCCGACGGCAAGAAGGGCAACTCGATCTTCTCGGCGCCGAGCTTCCTCGGCGGCAAGAACCAGATGCCGATGGCCTACTCGCCCGACACCAAGCTGTTCTACGTGCCGGCCAACGAGTGGGGCATGGAAATCTGGAACGAGCCGATCACCTACAAGAAGGGCGCGGCCTACCTCGGCGCCGGCTTCACGATCAAGACGCTGAACGACGACTACATCGGCGCGATGCGCGCGATCGACCCGAAGACCGGCAAGATCGTCTGGGAAGTGAAGAACGGCGCGCCACTGTGGGGTGGCGTGCTCACGACCGGCGGCAACCTGGTGTTCTGGGGCACGCCTGAAGGCCTGCTGAAAGCGGCCGACGCGAAGACCGGCAAGATCGTCTGGGAGTTCCAGACCGGCTCCGGCGTGGTCGCGCCGCCGGTCACCTGGCTGCAGAACGGCGAGCAGTACGTGAGCGTGGTCTCGGGCTGGGGCGGCGCCGTGCCGCTGTGGGGTGGCGACGTGGCCAAGAAGGTCAGCTTCCTCGAGCAGGGCGGCATGGTGTGGGTGTTCAAGCTGCCGAAGTCGGGCACGCAGAACGCCGGTGCCAAAGCCTCGGTGAAGAGCGCAAAGCTCGCCGCCGCGAACTGATCGTCAAGCGTGTTCGATGCGGCCGCCGACCGCGTGCGGCCGCACGAGTTCATTCAACGCACGCATTTTCGCGTGCGTTCTTCCAGCAACAGGAGATTCTCGTGACCAACACTTCACGCCGCCATTTCATCATCAGCGTGGCCTCCATCGGCGGCTGCGCATTGACCTCGGCTGCTCTTGCGCAGGCCGGCGCCCACGTGGACGAAGCCGACGAACAAGCCGTCGCGCTCGGCTACCGTCACGACACGACCAAGGTCGACGCAAAGAAGTACCCGCAGCATGCCGCCGCGCAGCACTGCGCAAACTGTTCGTTCTGGCAAGGCAAGCCCGACGACGCGTGGGCCGGTTGCGCGATGTTCGGCCGCAAGCAAGTGGCCAAGACGGGGTGGTGCCAGGCCTGGGCCAAGGCGCCGAACGCCTGAAGTTTCGGCGGCCTTGGTTGGCGATCAGTCGCCGATCAGTCGCCGAAGGTGTAGCGCGCGCCGATCCACGCGGCGCGCGGTGCGCCCGGCGCGAAGAACGTGCCGCGGCTGACTGGATAGTCGCCGTTCGCATCGCGAGGCAACGCGCGTGCGCTGACGTTGCCCTGCGCATCGAACGCATTCGCCCCGAGCTGCGCGCCGCTGCTGTAGCGGCGGTCGAGCAGGTTGCTCACCTGCAGGAACAGCTTCAGCCGTGGCGTCGGCATGAAGTCGACGTTCATGTTGACGAGCGCATAGCCCGCGCTGCGCCCCGGCCCGGCGTAGAAGACGCCGTCGGGCAAGTGCTGCCCGTTCTCGTTGCCGCGCGCGTTGGCACCGCTGAAAGCATTCATGTCAACGCCGATGCGCCAACGCGCGCCGATGTCCCAGTCGGCGAAGATCTTCAGGCTGCGCCGCGGCAGCAGCGGGATGCGGTCTCCGCGCTGGATGGCGACGTTGCCGTCGACGCCGGGAAAGCCCGCCGTGGCCGCATCGTTGCTGCTGTTGCCCGCGCCGCCGATGGTCTCCGCGCTGCGGTACGTGGCATCGAGCAGCGCGAGGTTCGCGCCGACGGTGAGCGCACTCGCCGGCTTCGCGCTCAGGCCGAGTTCGAGACCTTGACGCCGCGTCTTGCCGAAGTTCTTGAAGTAGCCGAAGCCGCTCGCGTTGTCGGCGACGAACAGCAGGTCGTCGCGGTTGTCGGAGCGGAACACACCGACGTTCCACGTGAGTGCCATGTCGGTCACGCCACGCGCGCCGGCTTCGAAGGTGGTGGTCACGACCTGCTTGAGCGGCGGGTCGCCCGCGAACGAATTCGGCAGCTTGCAGGGTGTGCTCGGGTCGGCGCACCCGAGTTCGATCGCGGTCGGCGCGCGCGCGCCGCGGTTCAAGCCGGCGTACAGCGTCAGCGACTTCGCGACCGCGAAGGTCAGGCCGAGTGCCGGGTTGAAATGGCTGAACGTGTAGTCGCCGTCGAGCGAGCCCGGGCCGCCGCCTGGTGTGATGCCATCGACGTTCGTCACCGTGTTGCGGTTGTAGCGGCCCGACAGCGTGAGGTGCGTGCGCTCGTCGAGCGCGATCGTGTCGCTCGCGTAGGCACTGACGGTGCCCGTGCGGCTCGCGAGATCGACGCGCGCGTCGAACGTGTTTTCGGAGTCCTGCG
>Ga0307515_10009816_pt1 | contig 18443 bp, 4 predicted proteins | sample 17_EM_MG_FD_194513 | JGI IMG/M metagenome (GOLD analysis project Ga0307515, IMG submission 194513) | Populus trichocarpa ectomycorrhiza microbial communities from riparian zone in the Pacific Northwest, United States - 17_EM | ecosystem: Host-associated > Plants > Roots > Unclassified | place...
TACCTAGCTCGTAGCTAGGGCCGAAACTGGCCTTATCAAGCCAGCGGATGCGGACGCGTCCTAGGCGTACGACAGGACACCCTTGGGCTTGCACTAGCTCTAAGATCGCAAGGAACGCGGCGAGGGCGTAGGGAACCTCTATTTATAAGAACTTATTAAGGTTAACGCGTTATAGATTCCTTATACAAAACTTATTAAGGCCCCCAAGGCTACCGCGAAGAACTTGTTAAGGCCCTGCCTAGAGAACTCATTAAGGCCCCTCTACGAGGGTCTATCTAGTATCCAGTACACCCAGGTGACTCAGAAGAGGGTCTTAATAGGCGTGGTGCGCGCGACCTGGACGATAGCGACACAATAGCGACGCGACGGCAACCAGACGGCTTAACGAGGTGGAAACACGGGCAAAGCTCTAGGCAGCGGAAACACAGGCCAGCTTTGACGGCCCCATGGCGTTAAAGGCGACTCATAGAAGGGTCTTAATAGGCGTGGTGCACGTAACTTAATGCATACATATATGGGGGAGGCTTTAGAGGAAATACAGGCCAGTTAGATAAGGACTTAACAGTTAGAGACACAGGCCAGCTTATAAAAAGGGGGGACACAAGCTTAGTTAGTAGAGTGGGTAGAGTAGGTCGCCTAGCGGGATCTAGTCTATAACCCATTCTATAAGACACGGTCGGCCTGTTATAAGGAGACTCCTATAGGCAACGCGAAACGGGAACTGGCAGTATATAGGGTGTTGCGCCCCTATATTACTACTAGCCTCGTATAGGGCGTAGTGCATAGTAGCTACTGCTGGCTCTAGGGACCTTACCCCTTAACTAGGCTCTGACCCCTAGTGTATCTAGTAAGCAGGTAGGATTATATCCTAGCCGAAAAGACTACTATGTGGCTTGAGAGAACGGATACGCGTATTAGTATACTAACAGACGGAACTGTTCGCTAGGACGGCACGCTGGTGAGATATGCTTAAGGAGCAAACAGGAGTTACCCAGGCGGGAGAGGTTTTTGGCCGGGCCTTAACCGTAGAAGGTGTATGAGGTGTCTAATAGATATAACAAAGCCACTGGAAAACTGGGGTAGAGGCCTAGATAAGTAGGTATGTCAAACTCTATTATATTACTAGCACTACTAGCTAATATATAACTACCTACAAGGCTCTAGCTTCGCGCTAATAGAGCAATGATAGTTAATAGCGAAAACGATGAGGAATAGGATATAGACATAGATGAGCCCATACCCACTTTAAATAAGTAAGTGTACAATTATCTAGTATAACTGCGGAAATGCAAACTAAGGGGCGTGTCGCCCCTTCTTCAATAGTATTACGCTGGCGGACCACCAGGTCCTCGCAATTTAGGAGCCGGTATATAATAGATATACTAAATTAATATACTGCCCTAGGGGATTCACACTTATATACGACGCTCTCCCCATAATAAAGGTCTGCTTTATAATCAGCCAGAATATTAATGTCGCGCATTAAAAGCGCAGATAGTACGGCCCCTTTACCGCAGCCCTTTGGGTACGCCTAAAGGGGCTAGAGGCTACAATTATTAATATCTATAACCCGCGCGAAGATGGCCCTTAGATTAGGGCATGGCCTAAGATTAAAATGGCTATTAAGGAAGCTAAGGGAGAAATTATACTCTTAGGTAACTTTAATGCCTACTATCTAATATAGGGCGGAAAGTATGTAGCTAGCAAAGAGCAGGCGGAACGCCTTTTAGCTAAAACTAACGCTAGAGGCCTAGTACTCGCTATACTAAAAGGAGAGCCTATATAGAAAAGAGGGTAATAAGAGAGTATAATAGACCTTACGTTTATATCACCAGATCTATACAGAAAAGTCAACTTCTATAGTATAGTTAAGAAATAGGCCCTTATAAGAGACCATATACTAATCCGCATCTAAATTAATAACGCCGGCTATCCGCCAGCGGAACGCCAGCGCCTCGCCCTTAAGAAGCTAAACTTATAGGGCTTTCTCTAAAGTATTTAGGAGCTTAACTAGGCCACATCTAAAGACCCCTTTTAAGCCCTTTAGGAAGGGATTAAGCAAGCACTTAAAGAATACTGCCTATAAGCACAGCCTAGCCGGCAGGCCCGTTGAGAATAGTCGCTACAGGCTATATAGCTCTACGCCGGCGCCTAATAGGCGCGATAATAGCTCTAAGCTTATAATAACCCTAAGGACTACTAAAGATATTTAGCATTAAACAATTAACTGCAAAAAGAGACTAGGAGAGTTAGTTGTAATAACTAAAGACGCTTTATTTATAAAATTACTAAAGATTAATCAAAACTATATAATAAGGGACTCTGGACTTTATTAAAATAGAGTAAAAAAGCAAGCGTAGCGAAGGCGGACCCCTATCTACTAGACCTTAGGAGGTCTACTAAAAATCCCTTAATAGACAATAATATTATAAAGGCTGATATCCTTATAGCCAAGTTCTTTCCTAAAATTAAAACAGTAGACCTTAGTAATATAAAGACAATAAGGGAACAAAATATGCTTAATATTAGCCCCACTATCTTAATAGAAGAAATTGGTAAGCTTATTATAAGTCTTCTAAATAAAAAAGCCCTAGAGCTAGATAGCATACTAAATAAGGTCCTTAAAGTAGTTACCCTAGTTATTATAAAAGATTTAGCAGAAGCAGCTAGTTATTGCTTTACTAGCGGAATAATACCAGAAAGCCTCAAAGAATCTATAACTATAGTATTACATAAAGAAAAAAAGAAAGACTACTCTCTCCTAGGCAGCTATAGACTAATTACCCTTAAAAACACGCTAGTAAAAGTCCTAGAAAAGTACGTAGCTAATATTATATCTAAGGCTACGGAGGAGTAGGGGCTATTCCCTTAGAACCAGATAGGAGCAAGGCGTAAATAATCCACACTATTAGCGGTAGGACTGCTTAGCTCCTATATATAAACGGCGTAGTGAACGCGCTACGGGTATATAGTGTTAATGCTAAGCCTAGACTTAGCAGGGGCATTTAATAACGTCTCCTATAAAAGGCTCCTCTATATTCTAAAAAAAAAAGGCTTTTTAAAGTGGCTCACAAACTTCGTATAAAGCTTCCTAACAGTATATAAAACCCGCATTAAGTTTATAGAATACAAAAGCAACTAGATTTAGACGCAGATAGGCATCCCCTAGGGGTCACCCTTATTACTAATCTTATTCCTCTTTTTTATATTAGAGCTGTTAGAGGAATTCTAGCGCCCTAATAGCGGCATGCTAGGGTTTAGCTTCGTAAACAACACAAACCTTATTACCTAGGGGGACTCCACAGCAGAGAACTGTTAATAATTAAAGGCCACCTATAACTGCTACGCTGTATAGGCAAATTGATACGGGGCGGCGTTCGCCCCTAAGAAGTACTAGCTTATATACTTTATAAGGCGACGGCGCTACGCTACTACAGACCTTGCGTCTACCGTGCGTATTACCGGCTACGAGACAGCCCCTTAGAAAACTAGCATGCGAGTCCTAGGGATCTAGGTAGACCCTAAGCTCTAATAGAAAGAGTAGGTTAAAAAGGCCGTAAGTAAGGGCTTAGCAGCCTTTAAAGCGATGTTAAGGATCACCGCGTCTATATAGGGCCCATCAATGCGCCGCTTACGCCTCCTATATATAGCTACCGTCCGATTAGCAATGCTGTATAGCGCCTAAGTATAGGGAGTATAGGACGACGGCGGAACGCCAGCGAAAAGCTTGCTTAAACTACTACAGAAAGTCCAGAACTAGTGTCTCCGTAGGGTTATAGGGGTATACTAGCGAACACCAATAGCTGCAATAAAGAAGGAAGCGGCTATTCCCCCAATCCAACTCTATATTAAAACAATAGCCCTCCAAAGAGCTGCCAAGACGGCCTCTAATAGGGTAGAAAAGGAATTAGTAGAGGCACTTAACGGTATCTAAAACATATTAGTAAAGCGCCAGCAAAAAATAAAACAGCTACTAGTACTATTAGAAGCGCTTAGGGAACGCGCAAAGGACCGTAAAAATAAGATATAAGGCTTCCTCGCGCACTAGAAGGACTATATAGAGTAAGAAGCTATAATAAACCCCTATAAGCGTGGCTAGCGGAACGCCGGCAAAGCGCAGGTAGAGCGCCGCTACTATATAGGAGGTCACCAGCACTAAAGGCGGGTAACTACCTTTATCGCAAAATGGGCAGATTTAGAATAGCGATGACGGTAATAGGTAAAGGCTAAAGACCGCATAGAAACCATGTAGAAGACCCTATAGGGAAAACCTATAATCCCATTATATAAAGGCCTAATAAAAGCAGAGGCTATAGTACTATTTCTTCTTCATATAGAGGTAATAGGGCTTAATATATGGCTTGCATCTATCGGTATACTAGCGGTTCTCCCACAGTGCGAATGCGGCTAGATAAGATAAACAGTCCACTATATACTATTCCAGTATCTAAACTACTAAAGGACGGACTTTATAGCAAAATGCGCCTCTAAACGCCTTTAGGATATTTTAAATAATAAAGAAAGCGCCTAAGCGGCAGCAAAATGGCTAGTACAGTTAGGTATTTTACCCTAGTTTTAGGCAGTAAAGGCAATAGATGCAGAGGATATAAGTAAATACTAGCCCTTTTAAAGCCTAGAGGACTAGTAAAAGAATAAGGGTAAAAGGATAAGGAAAGAAGGGGGTAGAGTGAGATTGTCCGCGAAGTGCGGCCAGTTAGCTTAATATACAGACTTAAAGGCAGGTAGAAGGCGAGCTACTAGCGCTCCGATATCAGAACGCTGCCATCTCTCCAGCGCGGCCTAAGGTAGGGTTTTCTCTAAGTTAGAGTTTTTCCTATAAAAGGTATTAGCCTACGTAAACCTATTAGCGGGACCAAAACGGGCGGTAAATTGAATTTATTATTATTATTATACTAAGATAGGATACCTCTAGTAACGTAGTTGGATAAGTTAGCTTCTATAATACTTATTTAGTTTAGGTTAAAGTATTAGAGTATAGGCGCGGTAGTAAATATAACCTTTAAATAAGTAAAGGCCTTTTTATATTCCTTATTAAAGATAAAGGCTTTATCCTTTTAGGTTAGAGCTATAAAGGATAAAACTAGGGCGGAGAAGTTGTTAATAAACCGTTAGTAAAAATTGGCAAATCCTATAAAGGCTCTTACATCCTTAACATTCTTAGGTTCTTATTAGTTTACAATTACTTTAATTTTCTTTAGGTCCATTTATATACCATCTATAAAAATAAGAAGCCTAAGGTATAGGACTTTTATCTTATAAAACTTGTATTTATCTATATCTAATTAGTAGTAATTCTTAATTAACGTCTAATACGGATCCTATCTAGGCCTACGCAGACTACTCCGTTATAGGGGGAAAACTTATAATTTATAGGAAGAAAACCCTGCAGTTTGGGGGAGGAAAAACCCTATAAGCCACCTCAGTAGGATAAAAAACCCCGGTTTGCCATATTTGTCTATAGCGGCGGCCCTACGGGCCTATAGCTACATCCTGTCCTCCTTAGATGTTTAAACTCCTTAGGAACCACTACTTCCTTCTCTAGCTTATTCTAGCTAGGGTTCACTACATCCTAGCTAGGCCTTGCCGTTTAATTGCTGTATACTTGTGGTTATATTCCATATTTTAACCACCCCCCGTATACTATCTCTTATTAACCATTACTATATACGCTATGCCTCCCCCCCCCCCTAAGGCCTATTAAAGGCGTAAGGGGGATTTATCTATAAACTACTATACTAAAAGGTAAGCGGGATATGTGTGCCTAAGTATCTTTTATGCCTAGGCCTTAGTCACTAGGCCCTCACCAAGGGTTACTACTCCTTAAGAGGAGACAGGAAAACCGTACGGTATTATTTAGGCTGCTAGGTAGTACTTAATAGTTAATAGCGAGTGACCGTATGCTCCGCGGGCGATTGCCCTAGGGGTTAAGAGGGGCCGTATATTTGCTCGTTGCTTGTTCGCAATCGCTCGTTCATTAACATAAGAGGTCGTTAATGCTCTCTACTAGGGGTTAGGGGATGTTATTAAATGCCGCGTATCCATGTTAGATCGTATAGGTGCCTTAATAGGAGAATAGTGTTGTTATTATTGCTGTAAGGGGCACTTAGTGGTTATTTTCGAGATCTTACCATCCTATGTAAAAAATTTTCACCACCGCCTATAATACCTATAACCACCACCACTAGGTCGTATCGCACGCTGTATAACGTCTCTGCGTTGGCTCTGAGTCTGAACTTCGAAGACTCGGGTTCGTAGCCGTCACCACGTACAGGTGTAGAGTCCGTTTTCGACGGCCTCTATATCTAATTATAGACTAGCTCTATATAAGGCTTATAAAATAAGGTTAACGTATTTCCAATATTTGGTTAGGTTATTACTATATATTAAGATATTATTAATATAAGTAGTATAGAAGATGTCTAGGTAGGGGCGCAGGGTATTATTTATATAATGTTAAAACAAGCTCGGAGCATTTATAAGGCTAAATAGCGTTACTAAGTATTTAAATAATCTATACCGAGTACGAAATGCGGTAAGCTATTTATCTCCCTTTACTATATAGAGGTGGTTAAATGCAGAGATAATATTAAGCTTCGTATAGTAGTAAGCCTTACTTAATTAGTTTAGTATCTTCTATATTAACGGGATCGGGTATTAGTTCTTAACGGTAACGGCGTTAAAAGCTTAGTAGTCTATATAGAAGCGCAGTCCGCCGCCCGGTTTCTTAATAAAGATTACTAATACGGCTATAGGTAAAGAGCTTACTCTAATAAATCCTTTACTTAGGTTCTCGTCTAGATACTTTTATAGCACTTAGAGTTTGTTTTAAAACATCCCGTATAGGAGTCTAAATCTAGGCTGCTTTCCTTCTTCTAGTACAATCTTATAGTTATACAATTAGTATTCTAATAGCTTATTAGCTTCCTTCCGTAAAAATACCTTTAGGCGGTTATAGTATTCTACTAGTACCTTTATAGTAGGGTTAGTATACTTTTTCGGTGCTAAGGCTTTCTTAATATTAGCTATAGTAATAGCAAAGATTGTATATTTAGGTTTCTTAGCAAGTTACGCTAGTAGGGTAGCTCTAATTATATAAATATTTAGGGCGTTAAGCAGGCTCTAGTCGTCCGCAGTTTCTTATATAGTTCCTTACTTAATTTTAGGTTCGGTATTAGGTACGGAGTTAGTATTAGATTTAGGTTTAGGTTCTTTAAGTATACTCTTTATAATAAAATACTAGTCCTTCTAGTATTTTTATATGGTAAGCTTAAGCTTCTACTTAGTTTGGGGCGGTGTAGTACTTAGGATCTATTTATAGGGTTTAGTAGAGTTTTTAGATCCTTAGTAGATATCGGTAGAAATTTTATATTAGTAGAATTTGGTAGAATTTCTAGGTTAGTAGAATCTGGTAGATTCCTTAGGCGTAAGGTAAATATTAGTAGAAATCTTAGGCTAATAGATTTTAGTAGATTTCCTAAATTTTAGTTTAGGGTTAGGACGGTGTGTTATAAAGTACTTCTACTTATAATAAAAGGCGGTAAATAGAAGCTTAAGGTTGTCTTAATTAATAGTTACTTTATATAGCTTTATCTAAGGTTATTTAAGGATTACTAGGTGACCTAATATAGTAATAAAGAGCTTAATTAGTTCTTTATAGTTTAGGTATTAAAGTCTTAGGTATACTACGTAGGTAATTTAACCTAAGACTATGCGTTTGCTATTAAATCCAAATATATTAATATGCCGGTTAAGGGGGGTTAGGGTAAAACTATTATTTTATATAAAGATCTTGTTAATAAATCCTATGCCACTAGCTCCTATATTAATTAGGACTTAAGCATTAGCCTATTAATTATTCTATTAAAGATAATAGTTAACGGTTATGCTATAATCCTAAGAGTTAGAGTTTGTAATATTTAAAGTATTTAATGAGATCTTAAGGTAGAGCCGTCCCGGAGAGCAACTTAACTCTAAAACGTGCCTTTTAGTAGCGAGCAGGAAGAGGTTCCTATAGAACATTAGTTATAGCTTCGCCCTTATAAGTAGTGCTTACTAAATATAGGGCTAGAACTAGGTAAAGATTAGGGACGGTAACTAAAAGATCGATATAGTAAACGGTTGCTAGTATTAGCCGTTCGTAAATTGTTTTAGGACGTAGGTAAGGGGACGAGATAGTATTTTAAGATATAGTCCTTACTTCCGCACTTAAAGTAAAGGCCTAGCTTAATACGTCTTTCTTATTTAAGGGACCCTAGTAGGGCATACTCTAGGGTTCTGGTGTTAATATCTATAGCGTTAAAATGCTTAGGCTAAGATAATAACTTAGTAAACGTTTATAAGGTTGCTATATTATATTAGGGGGCGGGCTTTGGTATTAGGCGTAGTATATTATTATACTATTTATTAATAACATTTACGCAGGCATTAAGGGCTCCTAGTAGGTCTATACCTATTAAGGAGGTTTTTAGTTTGGGGCTTAGGGATTTAATAAAGCTGTTAACTAGTGCAGAGTTATTCTAGCCGGTCTCCTTTACGTAACGGTTAAATTCGGAGAAGTATACTAGGAAACTTTTTATTCCTTAAGCTATATAGTTTATCTTTCTCTAAGCAGTAGCCTAGCGGTTTAGATTACTGTATATGGCTTTAAGAAGTACAACTAGGCTTTATACTAAGTTTAGTTAGAGGGGTTTAATAAGGTTAGCTGCCTTTCCTCTTAATTAACTTAAGGCGTAATATAGTTAGTTAGCTTCGGTTAGGTAACAGTTAGCGTTACTAGTTAGCTTATTCTTAAGCTAGCTTAGGAATAATTAGAGCTCTTAACGTTTACTAATAAATACTAGAGGGTTAGGTAGCCGTTCGGATTATTATAATATAATAGTTGGTTTGGGGTGGACAGCTACTATAGGTTTAGGGCTTACATTCCGCATATTTATCTCTAGAGATAGTATCCGGTCTTAGGGCCCTAACGTAGGCATCTTAAGTATGCGGATTTCTTCTTGGAGGTCCTTAATTAATCGCTAGTATTATGCTTCTTATTTAGCTTATTATTAATTTAAAGTGGCTTAGTTTTATATAAGGGCGTCTATAAAAGACTTTTATATCTCTACTAGTTATTCTTAAAGTATGGATATAATACCAACGGCCGTTACGGGGGCTTTAGGGTTGTTCTGTATTTCGGAGGTAGTATATAAAGTTAACGTAACGTAGTGTTACGGAGTAAGTATAAGCGGCGATAATATATAGCAAGGTAGATATTATTAAGCTATATATATAAACTGTGTAAGAAGTTAAGACGTTACGTAAGGAGAGAAGGCAGGAAAACAGGAAGAAAGGGTATATATTGTTAGCTTAGTTACTTAGTTAATATATATATGGAGCAGAATAGGATTTAGGTGGTAGTCCTAGCAGAACTTAGTAGGATTTAGTGGAACTTAGCGGAATATAGCAGAATATAGCAAATTGCCGTTAGATTACCGCAAATTGCCGTCTTATAGTTAGTCTTTAGTTGCTAAGTTGGTGGAAACAGGTAGATATATATAAGGTGTCACGGGGGTGTCCCGTAACAAGTCGGAAGATAACACTATTAGAGTTAAACTATAACATCTATAATAAGGAGTTATTAGGTATAGTTATAGTATTTAAGAAATAAAAAGCATTCTTATAAGGCGTAGAAAAACTATTTATAGTTAAGACGGATTATAAGAACCTAATTGGGTTTTTAATAATAAAAGAACTTAATTATAGATAAGTTAGATAGACAGAGATGCTTATAGAATACTATTTTAAAATTTAGTATATTAAAGGCACCGAGAATATAAAAGTAGATGCGCTAAGTAGAAAGGCTAAATTATAAAATAATAAGAAACTATTAAAAGCAATACTATATAGAAATAAGGACGGATTAATTAGGTATAATTACCCTAAGCTAGCAGCAACTTAAAAGGATAGAGAACTAGATAGAATCTATAAGACACTAGAGAGCTTTTAGGTATAAAGAATTCTAGAAGTATAGCTAGAAGATCTATAGATGGATATATACAAAAATTAAGAAGTAAAGTATATTTTATAGAAGATTTCTATAAGGGAATAACTTAAGGACATAATGGAGTAATAGGCTTAGTGTTAAGACTTTAGGAAGAATATATTATTAATAAAATCTAGGGTATAGCTAGAAAAGTAATAAAAAAAGTATCTAAATTATTAAAGGAATAAACTAATAAGGTATAGACTATATAGAGGGCTATAACCTATTAAAATACTAGAGAGACTATAGGAGGTTATATTATAGGACTTTATTATTAAGTTACTAAAGTTAAAAGACCCTATTACCGGATAGGAGTATAACGCAATCCTAGTAATAGTAGATAAGTTAACTAAATAGGGCTATTTTATAGCATATATAGAAAAAAATTTAGTAAAAGATGTCGCTAGAATCTATATTAAAGAAGTATTTATAAGATATAGAGCACTAAGTAAGATTATATTAGACAGGAATTTAAGATTTATAGTAGTATTTTAGAAGGTATTTTTAGCAGAATAAGGGGTTTATGCAGTAATATTAATAGTATATTATCTATAGACAGATAGATAAATAGAAAGATTAAATTAGATACTAGAATAGTATCTAAGATATTATATTAATTATATATAGAATAATTAGGTATTGTTATTACTAGTTATATAATTTATATATAATATAATACTATAGAAAGGAATAGGCATATTACTATTTAAGGCGAATTATGGATATAAGCTAAGAATATTGTTATTACTATAATAAGTAAAGAAAATAAGTAGTATAGCTAAAGAAAAGATAAAGATACTAATAAATCTTTATATAGACCTTATAGAATTAGCGAAAAAAGTATAAGAGAGAATAAAAAAGTACTATAATGCTAAGAGATCTAAGGGACTAGATCTTAAGAAGGGGGATAAAGTATAGCTACTATATAATATTTTTAAGAGTTAACAACTAAGTAAAAAGTTAGACTATATTAGACTAGGACCTTTTAAAGTTATATAAAGAATTTTACTAGTTATATTTAAGTTAAACCTACTAGCTAAGATAAAGATCTACCCTATATAGTATATTATAATACTAGAGCCAGTATATAGGAATATTAAGTTATTAATCTATAAAGTAGATACGTATAGAGGATTAAAAGAAGATAAATAGTAAGTTTTAAAGATTATTAATTATAAGAGCGTTAATAATAAAATATAGTATAAGGTTAAGTAGATAGGCTATAATAAAACTACCTAGAAACTATTATAAAAATTAAAAAAACGCTATAGGAAAGGTATAGGAGTATTAGAAGAAAACGGGTTAGGTAATATTAAGAAGGAGCTAAAGATAAAAGGATTAGTTAAAGGTAATAGGCAAGCTAGGTTATTTAAGGGATTTACTACTAGCGTATTAGCTGTTTCCGCCTTATCTTAATTAGAATTCTTTTTAGCCTCCTTAGCCTTAAGCTTATAAAGACCTTACTCTATAAAACGGTACTCTTTAAAGCGTACCTTCTTATAAACCTTCTTAAGACGGATTAACTAAGTAAACGTAGTTTAATAAAGCTTAAATGCGCAACGCTAGGCTTCTAGGAGATAAATAGACTTTTTAGAGGAATAATAAAGTTTATTATAAGCCGTAATAAGAGAGGCCTTAAGCTTTTTAGCTTCGGATTAAACATAGGACCCTATAATAGATTAGATAAGGAAGTTAGAGACTTTAAAGACTAATAAGACATATATACTTAGCGTTAGAAATAGATTAAATATTGCAAAACGACCTTATATTTAATTTTATATACTTAGTATAGGAAAAAGGTTAGCGACTAAATGGAGCCGCGATTATAATATATACTAACTTCTTCTCTATATAACGGGAATAAGATAGTATAACTTTACTAAGGGAAAGAATCTTAAGCACTATGCAATTACAACAATCGGTAGATAAGAAAGAAATTGCCTTAGGTATAATAAGTAATAATAAAGGTTATTAAATTAAAGATGGGAATACTATACCTTTAATAGACAACTTAGAGATATAAAATATCTTTAAGGACGAAGATAAAGAGGATGGGGATAGTGTTACGGACCTTATATCGGTATTAGTAGAACTACTAAGAAGAGATATAAATGGACTAGTAGTGGAAGTACGGAAGGTACTAAAACTAGTTAAACTATAGGATAAGGGGTAAGCTAAGTCACATAATAAATCATAAGAGGAGATCTATTAATCTATGGGATTTATAAGATCTGCTTATATACCTTACGTACTTAGTATTTCTTAGGCGCAGTATTATATATTTAAAGAACTACAGTCCCTACCTAAATAGTTCTCTTCTTTATAGTAAATCTTAGAATGTAATTGGAGTTAATCTGTTAGGCAACTGCTCTACTAGTTATTATTACGTTGTTAACTTCTTGTTTACCTATATACCCAGCCCATTAACAAGTCTACCGTAGTTCTTACTATAAGGCTTCGTTACAAAGGCGGCCTAACTATATATTTATTACGTTTACCAAATTTATAGACTACTAAATACTATTATATCTAACCGCGGACTATAGTTTATATTGGCCTTTTAGAACAAGCTTGCCTAGATCTTAGGTATTAAGCTAAAGCTTTTTATAGTATACTACCCTTAAACGGATGGTTAGACGGAGATTATAAATTAATACTTAGACCAGAGACTTCGGCCCTTTATTAACTACTTTTAAAATAACTAGGCTAAACTGCTACCCTTAATAGACTATACCCAAGCAACCTTACCCTATAACTCTATGGGATTTGCCCCTATTTAACTATAAATAGGCTACTTACCCTATATAAGCTTAAACTAAGACAAACTAAAAGGACCCTAAACCGTATATAAAAAACTATTTTATAAAAAAGCCTAGTAGTACGCTAAGTGCTTAGAAGAAGCCTAAACGGTAGCCTATATAAACCTAGAAAAAGCCCAGAAATTAATAGAATAGTAGGTAAATAAGTATAAACGCGAGCCCGACCTTACTATAGGTAATATAGTTTAGGTTATAATAAAGAACTAAAAGATAGGACGGCCTAGCCATAAGCTAGACTATTAGATAATAGGACTATATAAAGTAAAGCTCCCAGATTTAATAAAGGTTTACCCTGTTTTCTTATTAAATAAGCTATAAAAAGCTACGGATAGCCTTTACTACTAATTTAAGTTAATAGTAATAATAAATAGGAAGTTAAAGAAATTTTAGCCTATAAACTTGCGAGGGGAACGCTAAAGTATTATATTAGCTGGAAAGGATATAATCTAGACCCTACTTAGTACCCTATATAGAACTTTATAGGTAGTTACTATAAGCTTTAGGAGTTCTATAACTGTTACCCTAATAAACCTAAACCGCTAAAATACTTAGACGAATGGATAAAATGCTAGCATAATAAAAACGATAAGCTACCGGAAGAGCATAAAGATAAGAACGCCCTATGGGTATAATACGGACTATAAAGCCTAAGGGCAGGCTTTTACGGAGGGGGGGCAATGTTATGGTACTGGTGAATTGCCACAGATTGCCGTAGATTGCGGTTATGTGACGCGAAGATCGTATAAAACATCAAGCGGCGCTACTCTTCTTCTCTTTTCCTTTCTCTAGCTTTGGATCCTCGTTTATAGACAATCCAATCATACAGGCTTACGCGCCCCTCTTGCCGTGTCCGTGCCTCGATTGACTAAGTCGCTAACAAATATGTCTTGCCCTTTAATATTTTAAATATAGGGCTATAGTATATATTTATAAAAATATAATTACTTAAAAGAACCTATTATATCAAATGCATAGAGAAAAGCTTAGGATACTACTACCGTAGTGAGCCTACGGACGCGTTAGTGGTTACTAGGGAGGTCGAAAGTAAGGATACGGAGGCCCACAGGCGACTCGCAGGCGACTCACAGGCGTCACGCAGGCGAGGCCTAAAGGTGGAGAGATAGAATACGGGGTTTTCTCATAGAGTTTTCTCCCCACATGTATATAAGGTGCAGTCCGCGTGGGCCTGAGATAGGGATCCGAATCGGACATTAAGCAATGAATAAATAATAATATATTAAATACATATATTGCAAATATCACAGTTAGGACGTAGCCCGTAGGAAAGGACGAAAATTAATTTTTAAAATTTAGTTATTACTAAAGCGACGCTGCGATAAAGAATTTAAAATATAGGGAGCAGATATAAGCGTTTTTTTAGTGAGCCTGCCCCATAAGCTAATCTAACTAGGTTCGGCTAAAGTTCTACTACGGAGGGATAAGTTCTGCGGGACACGTGCTCCCGATCCCTTCCGCTCATCCGCACGTGCAACGAAGAGATTCGTGCAGGGCCCACCTGATTTGGGCTTGGCTACCTACCTCTTTGGTGAAGCTCTAGCATACCCGCCGCTGCGACTAGCTGCATCTTGTGGCGTATACAGAATCATAAAGTTTCTTGAGTCTGCTTCTGATCTGCGAGCAATGGAAGGAACCAAAAATAGCCCACAGCTCATGTGACTGCCCCGTATTTTCTGCCCAGTTGCCTTGAAGAGCTCTGGTGGGGTGATTGGCCCCAGGCTCGCCTTGCTTCATGGCTATGCAAAGCGCCTCTCAGCTCTCATCCCTCTTTTCATCCACCCGTTAACAGGGAAACAATCAGGATCGGCTTCTCCCTAACCCCTTGAAGGATGTTCGCATTACGAAACTCCGAACAGTAGACTGAGCTTCCTGGAAGAAGAGGGGAGCCTTTTTCATGCAACATGAACTCAACCTCTATGGCATAGTGGGCGAAGGTGAGTGGTTGTCATATTTCACTGAGCTGCTGCGCCTCCTCCCGAGTGTCTCGGAAGTGGATGTGCTTGATGAACCAATCCAGTGTCCGAGCGACCTGGGTAGGGGTGCTGCATGAAACGTGCGTGGCCAGGGTTTTACATTTAGACTACCTTCGAGGTACATTCATGTATAAACATCGCTACTTGCAGAATACCCAAGCCTATTGCAAACATAACTTTGCTGGCGCTACGGAGAAAATTTGGGTATTCTGACTGATACGGCAGCATCAAAAACGGGCAGAGGCCATGTTATCCTTTACCAATTACTTTAGAGGTGTTTAAGAGGAACGGTAGAAAGTAGCAAAATCGATGGCGCGGTCATTGACCTATATGCATGGCTATACATTGGAGCATTTCTCGCATTTCTCGCGTATCTCAATCCCTCAAAACTTCTAATGTTTCAAGTGCTGTCCCTGTTCCTACCAGTGTACCCTGTTGAATAGGGTACCCAGCCGCAGGATATGCGAAGGATGCGCGGGGTTCCGGGGTGTCGATACGGCATTAACATAAGCTCTCAAAGCCTAGCTACCCCACGGGGTTTATGGAGCCTACGGGCACCCAACGCCATAGACGGATTCCAACGTCACAAGGATAACGGCAACCATACAGGTTCACGAACGGAGGGTGGAGGGAACAAACTATCCGAGACAGGGGGAAGGCCAACAGAGGTCAGCGGCAATGCCACAAGCTGACGGCACGCCCGACGAATTTTGGGGTGCCGGTGATGATATCTGTAGCAATTGCGAGGGCACAACAACCAATTCTTCAAAAGCCTAATTTGGATTGGTGATTGAGTGTTTCTGTGGCTGATCTTGGCTGACGCCTTACGGCCCAGCCTTGCTAAAGAAAACGAGGAGCGGAACCTCAGCTGAACCATTGAAGAAGATTTTGGGGCCAGACACACAGATATAAATCTGGCCCGTGGATGCGTCGTTGAGAGCTCCAAAACACTTTCAAATTATCGAGTTGTGAAAGCAGCTGAAAACCATCACCTCGCTTCACCTTACCTTGCCTTTCAATCCAATCGCAAAAATGCCAAAAGGAAGTTGCTTGTGTGGGAAACTCACATATGAGTTCTCCGGCGAGCCCGCCAAAACTGTACAGTACCCATGGCTAGATCCAATCCTTCTACTGGCTGACGGCTCTCTTCAATAGGTGCTCTGCCACTGCCTCCAGTGCCGCAAACTGACTGGCAGCGCCTTCACTACCAATCTACTCATTCCTCGTGACAATATTCAAATTAAAGGCTCCCCGAAGCACTACGACTTCATCCAAGAAACCGGAGACAAGTTCACCACGTCCTTTTGTGGCGAGTGTGCCACGCTTATTGGAAAGGAGACGGATGCGGAGTCCTTCAAACCTTTCCTGATCCTAGAGGCCGGCACATTGGATGAGGGGTTCGAACAGGCCAAGCCTGATTCAGAGATTTTTGTGAAGCATCGAACTCCTTGGTTGGAGGAGATCAAAGGTTTGGCTCAATTTGAGGGGAAGCCTTGAGATGGAACCTTAGCGCGACCGTGAGGCCTGTGGACATTTTATGAGGCTGTCATTGAATACGCTCGTTGAAATCTTCAGGAAATTAGTTTCGCAACTTTCGTTTTTCCTTGATGGAACAGAATGTGACTTCTAGAGTGGAATGCGCTCCTTGATGGGTCAAATAGTCAACTTCTTTTTCTGATTTAGGAGAAGGTGGTCTGAGAGAAAACAATGTGCGTGTATAGTAGGAATTGAGTAAACTCACTTTGCGAGCAGAATTTTTTGATATTGGTTACATAGAATCTCTTCCAGTACTAAATCATGGTGACTTTATGGTCCTTTCGCAGCCGCAGCCGCAGCCGCAGCCGCAGCAGCTTCTCTTTTACGCTGCAAATACCTCTCTTTTGCGCTACTGATATCTCCTTCTGTCTTGCGACTCTTAGAAGCATGCTCAAGCTTTCCCCGCTCTTCAGTCTCTTCATCTGCGGCACGTTTGGCGGCTTGTTCTAGTTGTTCCTCCATCACTCGCGATTGACGCTCCCGCACTGCTTTTTGAGTTGCATCACGGCCCCTATATGCATTCTGGGGGCCACTTGGACGGGTGGATGTGGTGGCGGCCACAGCGACGGGTTTAGGTTTAGCAACAACATTAAGACCAGCAGATAGCAATTGACGCTTGTCCGCTACTTGGCCTTCCTCGTTGATGATGATGTTTCCTCCTTTGGCGTTGAGCTCCCGTGCAAGTTCGACCTCGGATTTCTCTTTTGGTGCCTCCTCTACCCGCTGCTCGCCGGGCTTCCTAGCTTCCGCAGTTGCTTCCATCGCTTCTCGGTGTTTCTTCTCGTCCATGTCCATAATCTTGCGATAGAACCCCTGCATTCCACGACCGCGCTTCTTGCGATCTTCCTCCTCCTGCCGTTTCTTTTCTTCCTCCTCCAGCCGCCGCACCTCTTCCTGTTGTTGTTTGTAGGCACCCGTGACGAATTTCTCCTTGTCAGCAAACTCGTCGCCTTCAGCCTCCCTCTCCCTTTGAAGCACCTTGTCTTTCGCCCGCAGCTGATCGCGTTTCCTGACCTCCGCAGATTCGAAGAGGTTGTTCATGTATTTCGGCTTCCGTTGCTGGGCTTCTTCGCGTTCCGCAGCAAGCTTAGCAGCAGACTTGGCATGTAGAGCATCATATGCCGCATCGTAGTCGTAAATTGAAGAGTCTACCGCAAGAGCTTCCTCGGCGTGTTTGCGGCATGTCTGAAGGCTGGAGAGATCTTCATATTCTAAACTCGGGTCTTTTTTCTTCGCGTCCTTTTTGAGATTCGGCGGAACTGTGGAGCTCCCCTTTGGTTTTGTCGATTTTGTAGGGTTGGGGGATTCCGAAGATTTTACGTTGCTGTCGAAGTCGAAGACGCCGATCTCCTCTGCTTCTTCTGTGTCCTTGGGCTTATTTTCCGGTTCGGGCTCCTCGTCGTTAAAGATAGGTTTCCTTTTTGCGGGAGCCGGATGGTTTGGAGCATTTTGCGCCTTCCTTTGGATGTTCAACCCGAATTTGAGTGTCGACATAGTCCTGGTGGTGTGCAAATGGCTGGGCGATGAGCTTCGCGATCTGGAAGGCAAGTTGAGTCACGTGTGGCTTTCGTTAAATCGAACCCGCAACTTATCTCAGGTGCCCCAGACCCTCGTTGAGGAATTCGCCTCTCACTTTATGAATATTATACAATTCTGTCATAAAATTCTGCCAAGGAAGGTACCGTGCGCAAGCGATCTAGCCAATCAGAGCATATGTGAGGTAATTCCTCTCCGAGGGTCTGAGGGAAAATGGTCGCGTTTTGCACCCTTACACCTCATAGTTTTTTTATGCTTTTGAGATAGAACTTCCCCACTACAGCTTATTTTTCCCTAAGATTGGGTAAGCTACTTTTTAGCTATAATAAGAAGTAGCTCACCCAATCTTAGGGAAAAATAAGTTATGGTGGTAAAATGCGATCGAGGTTCCGGTGTAGCTGGTTAGGTGGATACGGGTTCAAAAACACGTCTTTAAACTTTAAGGCTGTACTTCGCCCCCTAATACGTTAATTAGCTAGTTTAATTAATTAGAATATATTAGTAGGAGAGATTATA
>Ga0307515_10009817_pt1 | contig 18442 bp, 19 predicted proteins | sample 17_EM_MG_FD_194513 | JGI IMG/M metagenome (GOLD analysis project Ga0307515, IMG submission 194513) | Populus trichocarpa ectomycorrhiza microbial communities from riparian zone in the Pacific Northwest, United States - 17_EM | ecosystem: Host-associated > Plants > Roots > Unclassified | place...
TGGTGCACAGCGCGGTGGCGCAACGCACCGGCACCGACAACATCCCGGTGCTGACCCAGCCGGTGCACGGCGGCCCGACCGGCCACGACTACGCCAACATGACGGTGCCGAGCGTGTGGCGCAATGGCCGCACGGCGGCGGCGAAGGTGGATGCGCTGGCGAGCAACGGGATGGACGAGATCGAGATCCCGGCCTTCCTCAGAAAGCAGGCAGACTGACTCGCCCGCTGCCTCCGACACCGTCGGAGGCAGCGGGTGTGTTTGTGCTTCCTCACGTGGGCATCGGCTTCTGCTATTGCGGCGGTTGGCCGAATGAGGCGTGCAGTCTCTGATGGCGGAATAAAATCATGCCGATGCTTGCTCAACGAACACTCAAGTCCATCACCCGTGCCGTGGGCGTCGGCGTGCATGGCGGCCAGCGGGTGGAACTGACGCTGCGGCCGGCCGCGCCCGACAGCGGGATCATGTTCCGGCGCGTCGACCTGCCGGCGCCGGTCGACATTCCGGTGAACGTGAAAGCGGTGTGCGACACCCGCATGGCCACGACGATTTCGCCGGGCGGTGACCCAGGTGCGCCGAAGGTGAACACCATCGAGCACCTGCTGTCGGCCTGCGCTGGCCTGGGCATCGATAACCTGGTCGTCGACATCACCAACGAAGAGGTGCCCATCCTCGACGGCTCGGCGGCCTCGTTCGTGTTCTTGCTGCAAAGCGCGGGCATCGAGGTGCAGAAGGCGCCCAAGCGTTTCCTGCGCATCAAGAAGCCGGTGGAGGTGCGCGACGGCGAGGGCGCTGCGCTCAAGTGGGCGCGGCTCGATCCGTTCGACGGCTACAAGCTCACTTTCGAAATCGACTTCAACCACCCGGCCGTCAACCAGACGGGCCAGCAGGTCAGCTTCGACATGGGCTCCGGCCAGTACAAGCGCGACATCGCGCGCGCACGCACCTTCGGCTTCACGAAAGACGTGGAGATGATGCGTTCACGCGGGCTGGGCCTGGGCGGCAGCATGGACAACGTGATCGTGGTCGACGACTACCGCGTGCTCAACAGCGACGGTCTTCGCTACGACGACGAGTTCGTGAAGCACAAGATCCTCGACGCCATCGGCGACATGCACGTGCTCGGTCACCCGCTGATCGCGGCGTACACCGGCTTCAAGTCGGGCCATGCGATGAACAACAAGCTGCTGCGCGCCGTGCTGGCCGATGCATCGGCCTACGAGATCGTGACTTTCGAGGACGAGCGGCAGGCGCCTGCCGGCCTGGCGGAACTGGCCCCAGCCTGGTAAACCCAGGTATTTCGGCCGCCCCTCGGTCTGGATGTTAAGGTTCACACCTCGAACATCCCTCACAACGCATGGTCATCTTCACCTGGATAGTGCTCGGCCTCGCCGGTCTCCTGCTGGCTGCCAGCGGCGTTTGCTGGGGCGTCCACCTCGCATTCGACAACTCGGACTGGCGCCGCCTGGGCGTCAAGATCTTCCGCATCTCGATGGTGTTCGTGCTGTTCTACGTCAACGCTGCGATCTACGCGCACATCTTCGGTGTGTTTCGCGGCACCGAGAAAGCCGTGCCTGCTGTGATCAGCGGGGAGGAATAGGCCCCCCAGTCGCTGCGCTCCTGCCCCCAAGGGGCGCCGACCTGACGGCCGGGAAACCCGGTCCATCGGTCGTTGCTTGATGGCCGCCCTGCTTCGCTGGCGGCTCAGCCTTCCTTGCGCAGCGACGGGAACAGGATCACGTCTCGGATGCTTGGGCTGTCGGTGATTAGCATCATCAGGCGGTCGAGGCCGATGCCGCAGCCGCCGGTCGGGGGCATGCCGTATTCGAGCGCGCGGATGAAGTCGGCGTCGTAGTACATCGCCTCTTCGTCGCCGGCTTCCTTGTTGGCGGCCTGCGCCAGGAAGCGCGCGGCCTGGTCTTCGGCGTCATTCAGTTCGGAGAAGCCGTTGGCGTACTCGCGGCCGGTGATGAAGAGTTCGAAGCGCTCGGTGATCGCCGGGTTGGTGTCCGACGCACGGGCCAGCGGCGACACCTCGACCGGGTAGTCGATGATGAAGGTGGGCTGCCACAGCTGCTCTTCGACCACGGCTTCGAACAGGCCGAACTGCAGCTCGGGCAGCTTCCAGTGCGCCTGGGCCTTCTCGCCGGCGGCCTGGATGCGCTCGCGCAGCAGGGCGGCATCGTCGGCCTGCTCGATCGTCAGCCCGGCGTAGGCCACCAGCGAGTCGCGCACGGTCAGCCGGGTGAAGGGCTTGTCGAGGTCGACCGGCTTGCCGCCGTAGGTGAGCTGGGCCGAGCCGGTGGCGTGTCGGGCGGCATGGCGCAGCACCTGCTCGGTGAAGTCCATCAGGTCGTGGTGGTTCCAGTACGCGGCATAGAACTCCATCATCGTGAATTCGGGGTTGTGCCGAACCGAGATGCCTTCGTTGCGGAAGCTGCGGTTGATCTCGAACACGCGCTCGAAGCCGCCCACGATCAGGCGCTTGAGGTACAGCTCGGGCGCGATGCGCAGGAACATCTGCTGGTCGAGCGCGTTGTGGTGCGTGACGAAAGGTTTGGCGTTGGCGCCGCCGGGAATCGGGTGCAGCATCGGCGTCTCCACTTCCATGAAGTGGTGCTCGACCATGAACTGGCGGATCGAGCTGATGGCCTTGCTGCGTGCGGCGAAGCGGGTGCGTGCGTCTTCGTCGGTGATCAGGTCGACGTAGCGCTGGCGGTACTTCTGTTCCTGGTCGGCCATGCCGTGGAACTTGTCGGGCAAGGGGCGCAGGCTCTTGGTGAGCAGGCGCAGCGTGGTCACGCGCACCGACAGCTCGCCGGTCTTGGTCTTGAACAGCGTGCCTGAGGCACCGAGGATGTCGCCCAGGTCCCAGTGCTTGAAGGCGGCGTAGAGCTCCTCGCCCAACACGTCCTTGGTGACGAAGAGCTGAATGCGGCCGGTGCTGTCTTGCAGCGTGCCGAAGCTCGCCTTGCCCATCACGCGCTTCAGCATCAGGCGGCCGGCGATGCTGACCTGAATGCCCAGCGGCTCAAGCGCCTCGTTCTCAAGCGCGCCATGCTTGCGGATCAGCTCGATGGCATGGTCCTTGGGCTTGAAGTCGTTCGGGAAGGCCACGCCTTGTTTGCGGATCGCAGCGAGCTTTTCACGGCGTTCGGCGATGAGCTGGTTGTCGTCTTGTTCCATGGCGTGGCAATCGAATCTGGGGAGGTGAACCGCGAATTGTAGGTGGCCGCCCAGGATGCATTGAACAAGTCCGCGCCATGCGCGTTCGGTCCAAAACGGGATGAGTTGCTTGCCAACGTCGCGCGTCGGGCAACCAGCCCGAACCCTGGGTTGCGTCTCACGGCTCATCCCGCAAAGACTCCGCCGCGCACGGCGGGGACCTATTCAATGCATCCTTAGAATCCTTGACCCATGAGACATGCAACGGATCAGCTCTATTTCATCGCGCTCGCGCTGATCAACACGCTGCACGGTCTGCTGCCCTTCTGGCTGCGGCCGGCGCTCTACAAGCTGTGCCGCTTCGACATCGACCGCAGCGCCACGCTGCAGGGCGGCATCCGCTTCTTCCATGTCGGCCGCCTGCGCGTGGGCGAGGGCACGCTGGTGAACCGCGGCGTCTACCTCGACAACCGTGGCGGCATCACCATCGGCCGCCAGGTGTCGATCGCCCACGATGCGCGCATCTACACCATGGGCCACGACGTGCATGACGAAACCTTCGCCACCAAGGCCGCTGCGGTGCAGATCGACGACCACGCCGTGGTGTTCGCCGGCGCGATGATCATGCCGGGCGTGCACCTGGGCGAAGGCTCGGTCGTGATGGCGGGCTCGGTGGTGACCAAGAGCGTGCCGGCCTTCCGCATGGTCGGCGGCAACCCGGCGCAGGACATCGGCGAGCGCGGTTGCAAGCCGACGTATCGCCTCGATCGCCGCTTCTGGCTCGCGCATTGAACGGCTGTCTTGGCTGAACGCATCGCCATCGTCGACCCGGGATCGTTCATCCTTCCCTACGACTACCAGCTCGTCAAAGCCCTGGCCGAACGCGGCGAGAGCGTCGATTTCTATGGTTCGACGACGCGCTACAACGGCGAGTTTCTCGAGGCGATGCGAAGCCTGCCGGGCGTGCAGGTGCGGGCGCGTGCGATCTCAAGCAGCGTGGCTGCGCGCTGGCGAGGCGCGTGGGCCTACGTGAACCTGCTCGCGACGCTGCTGCGGAATGCGCGCCGCTACGCCATCGTCAACCTGCAGTTCAGCGGCTTCTGGCCGGTGGAGCTGCTGATCTTTGGTTTGTTGCGACGCAAGTTTGTGTTCACCGTTCACAACGCCGTGCCACACGGCTTTGCGCTGGCGCAGCACCCGCCGACGCGGCGGCTCGCGAGCCTGGCACGCGCGCTCGTGTTTGTCAGCGAATCCACGCGCGACGACTTCATGCGCCGCTATGGCGAGTCGTTCCGCGCCAAGGCCAGCGTGTTGCCGCACGGGCTGCTGCCGGTGGCGCCGCAGCAGGGCACGACGGGCTATAGCGTCACCATGAAGCCGCGCTCGCTGGTGTTCTGGAGCACGGTCAAGCCCTACAAGGGCATCGAATTGTTCGGCGAGTTGGCTCGCGCGGGCGAGATTCGGCGGCGCGATCTGTCGCTCGCGATTTATGGCGCCTGGGCGCCCGAGATGGGTGGCTTGCGCTCGGAGTTGGCGGGTCTCGGCATTGCCATCCACGACGGCTACCTGGACCACGCTCAACTGCAGAGCCTTCTGACGCAGGACGCGGTGTTCCTGCTGCCCTACCAGCAGGCCTCGCAGTCGGGTGCGCTGTATTCGTTGCTGAACCACGGCCGGCTGTTCATCTGCGCCGACGTGGGTGACTTGGGTGCGTTCATGCGCCGCTTCGGGCTGCAGGGCCTGTTGCTCAAGGATCGCAGTGCCGACGCCGTCGTCGAATGCCTCGATTTCCTCGACGCCAACCGTGCGGCCGTGGCGCTGTCGTTCAACCGCGCCCAGCAGGCGCTGCGATGGGATCGCTTGCTGGCCGAAGCCGGGCAGGCCTACCGCAGTTCCTAGCATTCCTGCCCACAAGGCGGGTGCGACAATCGCAGACCGGCCGGCCCTGCACGCACAGGGCGGTCTTTCAACGAAATCGGGCATGAAGAAAATCGTCAAGGCCGCGCTGGCCAGCGCCGGCTGGGAACTGGGCCGCACGGCCGACCTGCAGGCACAGGCACTGGCCGACCTGTCGGCCGCCGATCGCGAGATCGTCTCCCGCGTCCACCCCTTCACCATGACCAGCCTGGAGCGGCGTGCCAGCCTGCTGGGCGCGGTGGACCACATCGCGAAGCACAAGATTGCCGGCGACATCGTCGAATGCGGCGTCTGGCGCGGCGGCAGCATGATGGCCGTGGCCCTGGCGCTGATGGCGCGCGGCGACACCTCGCGCCACCTCTACCTCTACGACACCTTCGAAGGCATGAGCGAGCCGACGGCCGAAGACAAGAGCGTGAGCGGCGAGTCGGCCGAGGCGCAACTCGCCCGCACCGCGCGCGACCACGCGCTGTGGGCCGTCGCCAGCCTGGAGGATGTGCAGGCGAATCTCTGGTCCACCGGCTACCCGCGCGAGCGTATTCACTTCGTCAAGGGCAAGGTCGAAGACACCATCCCCGCCACGCTGCCGAGCCGCATTGCACTGCTTCGGCTGGACACCGACTGGTACGAGTCGACCCGCCACGAACTGAATCACCTTTATCCGCTGCTGTCGCGCCATGGCCTCTTGATCATCGACGACTACGGCCACTGGCAAGGCGCCCGCCAGGCCGTCGACGAGTACTTCGCCGGCAGCGCCGAGCCGGTGTTCCTGCACCGCGTCGACTACACCGCGCGGTTGGTGGTCAAGCACTGCGGTTCATGACGACATCGGCGCCGCGGCTCCTGCACGCCTTGCCTGCGGTGTACGCCGCAGCGGCCGTGCGCCTGCTGCTGCCTTTGCTGGTGTTGCCGCTGATGGCCTCGCGCGTCGGCGCACAGGAGTTCGGCCGCCTGAGCTTCGTGCTGGTGTGGGCGAGCCTGCTGTCGATGATCGTCGAGGGCGGTTTTCTCGCGGCCGCCACGCGGCTCGCGGTGACGGCCGATGCGCCGCGCCGCTGGCAGATTGCGCAGCAGGTGTTCACCGCGCGCTGCGTGCTGTGCGTGCCGGCCGTGCTGCTCTCGATGGTGGCGGTGCAGCTCGCGGGGCAGGCCGGGCACGTGTGGGCCGACACCTTCGCCATTGCCGCGCTGGCGTGTGCACTTGGCTGGCCCGCAACCTGGTACCTGCAGGCCACGCAGCAGCTCAACCGCTGGGCCCGCGTCGAGCTGGTCGTGTACGCGGTGCTGATCGCCGCCTGCTGGGCGTTCGCCTACAGCGTGTGGGTCTACCTGCTGCTGCAGCTTGCCGCGTCCACCGTGCTCGCCGGCCTGGGCTGGTGGTGGCTGCTGCGCGACCTGGCCCGCGTGCATGCCCAACCGTTGTGGATGCGGCCACTGTTGGGAGATGGCCTGCGCCTCGGCTGGACCATGATGCCGGTGTCCATCGCCGGTGCAGCGTATTCGTTCGCGCTGCCGGCCGCGGCCTCTTTGCAGATGAGCAAGGCCGACCTCGGCACCTACTTCATGGCCGACCGCTTCGTGCGCGCGGTGCTGAATGCGGCGGAGCCGGTGTTCGCTGTCGTCTACCCGCGAATCGTGACGCTCTTCAAGACCAGCGCCCGCGCCGCGCTGCGGTACGCGGCCACTTGGAGCGTGGGCGGCCTGGTCGTCGGCGCGCTGTTGCTCGGCATTGGGCTGGCAGCGTGGCCTTCGATCGAGCCTCTGGTGTTGCGTCGATCGGGTGATCTCGATGTGCCAAATTTGCGCGCCACCATGGCCATCCTCGGTGGGCTGTTGCCGCTGCTGCTCGGCTGGAAGTTCATCGGCTACTGGATACTCGGCAGCGGCCGCTACGACACGGCTTATCGCGCATGCGTGGTCGTGGGCGGCATTGCCGGCGTGATCGGTGCCGCCACCTGGGGCGGGGCCGCCGGCGCCACTGGCCTGGCCTGGGTCGCCATCGGCGTCGAGCTGCTTGTCATGGCCGTGGCGGTGGGCGGTGTGCTGATCACGCAGCGCGCCCGCGCCTGACAAAAAAGAAGGACATTCGTTGGGCATCGACATCCACAACCTCAACCTGCTCGCTCACGCGCAAGACCTGGGCGTGCGCTTCGACCGAACGCTCGCGATCGGGCGGCAGGCCCTCTTCATCGAGCCCTTCGAGCTCGAGGCGCATCGGCAGCTGCGCCGTCTCGCGCCGCTGCAGGAGCCCGCGCCCGTCGCTGGCCAGCCGCGCTACTTCGAGCCACTGATCGAACAGTGGCTGGGTGCCGGCGTGGCCGAGTCGGTGGACGCATCGGCCTACGAGAACGCGACGCACATCCACGACATGAACCTGCCGTGGGCTCCTGGCAGCGCGCAGCTCGGTAGCTACGACGCCGTGCTCGATTTCGGTTGCCTCGAACACGTCTTCAACTTCCCGGTGGCCTGGCGCAACTGCATCGACCTGTGCCGCGTGGGTGGGCATGTCTTGCACTCGCTGCCGGCCAACAACCTCTCGGGCCACGGCTTCTACCAGTTCTCGCCCGAGCTCTTCTTCAACCTTTATCAGGCGCAGAACGGCTTCGAACTGCGCGGCCTGTGGTTCGCGATGAAGGGCGACCGCCTTCATTGGTGGAAGGTGGCCAACCCGATGGACGTGAAGCGCCGCGTCAACCTGTGCAACAGCCACGAGGTCTACATGCTGGTGATCGCGCGCAAGCTGCGTGAGGTGGGGCCGCTGCCGGCACCGCAGCAATCGGACTACGCACAGGCCGAGTGGGTGCAGGGGCCGGCTGCGAGCACGCAAGCGGCGGCACCGAGCCCGCGCCAGACCTTGGTACGCCAGTTCGCGAAGTGGGGCTGGATCGACGTCTTGCGCGCCGGCCGCGAACGCCTGCGTGCCATGCAGCGCAGCGGGCACAGCCTGCCGTCGCCCGACTACCAGCGCGTCGATGTGCATTCGCTGATCCGCAAGAACGCAGCGCGATGACCCAGCCGATTCGCGTGCTCTTGTTGTGCGACCGCCTCGACATCGCCGGTGGCGTGGAGCGTTGTGTCTGCGCGCTGGCCAACCACCTGGCGCGCCAAGGCATGGCGGTGGCGGTGGGCAGCGTCGATACGCCGCGCTCCCGCATGCGCTACCCACTCGATGCGTCGGTGCGGGTGTTGACGGGCGCAGAAGCGCGCCTGCGCACCGGCACCGCCGCCGTGCCCGCCTCCAAGCTGGGGCGCGCCTGGGCGCTGTTGCGCACACAGTGGCGCACCGGCCGCGCGCTGGCGCAACTCATCCGCACCGATCGCCCGGATGTGGTGGTGCTGAACGGCTTGACCACCGCCTGCTCGGTGCTCGCGCTCGACCGGCGCTTTGCCTCTCGCACCATCTGCTGCGACCACAACCACTTCAGCGCACGCTCTGCGCTGTGGCAGCGGCTGCGCCGATGGCTGTACCCGAAGGTCGGCGCCCTGGTCAGCCTCACTGAGGCCGATGCGCCGCGCTTTCGTGCGCTCAACGCGAACACCCGGGTCATCTACAACTCGGCCACGCTGACGGCCGAGGTGCCTGCCTTGCCGAACGATGCCTGGGTGCTGGCCGTGGGCCGCCACGTGGCGCAGAAGGGCTTCGACCTGTTGCTGCAGGCGTGGGCGATCGTCGTCAAGTCGGCGCCGCTGGCCCGCTTGCGCATCGTTGGCGACGGGCCTTTGCGCGCCGAGCATGAGCGCATGGCACATACCTTGGGGCTGACCGGCCGCGTGGAGTGGCTCGACCCGACGTCAGAGATCGAGCGGCTATATCGCCAGGCCGATGTCTTCGTGCTCCCGTCGCGCTACGAGGGCATGCCACTGGCCTTGCTCGAAGCGCAGGCCCTGGGTGTGCCGGCCGTGGCGTTCGACTGCCCGACCGGGCCGGGCGAGATCCTCACGTCCCAGACCGGCCGCCTGGTGCCACCCGGTGATGCGCCGGCGATGGCCGCGGCCCTCGTCGAGCTGCTGGCCTCGCCCGACCTGCGGGCGCAGATGGGCCGAGCCGCCATTGCGCGCAGCCGTGAGGTCTTCGGCCAGCAGGAACATGAGGCGCGGTGGACGGCCCTGGTGCGCGACGTGGCCGTCAAGAACGCCTACAAGGCGCCTGCATGAAGCAGGTCTCGGTCATCGTGCCTTGCCGCAACGAGCGGCGCTACATCGAAGGCTTTTGCGCCGGCGTGATGCGGCAACAGCTGCTGCCGGAGTGGCAGCTGCAGCTGGTCGTCGCTGACGGCCAGAGCGACGATGGCACGCGTGAGCTGCTGCAGTCCATCGCGCAGCGCGACCCGCGCGTCATGTGGATCGACAACCCTGCGCGCATCGTCTCGACGGGTCTCAACGCGGCGCTGAAGCTGGCCACCGGCGAGATCATCGTGCGCATGGACGTGCACAGCGAATACGCCGACGACTACGTGGCCCAGTGCCTGGCCGTGCACGCCGAGACCAGTGCCGACAACGTCGGCGGCCCCTGGCACGCGGTGGCCGACGAGAACGCCGGGCCGATGCAGCAGGCGGTGGCCGCGGCCTTCCAGTCCCGCTGGGTCGCGGGCGGTGCCTTGTCGCGCCAGCTCGACTACGACGGCTGGGTCGACACCGTCTACCTCGGCAGCTGGCCGCGCCAGACCTTCGAGCGCTTCGGCGGCTTCGACGAGCAGCTCGTGCGCAACCAGGACGACGAGCACAACCTGCGCATCGTCAAGGGAGGAGGGCGGGTCTGGCAGTCGTCGCGCATCCGCAGCGTCTATCGCCCGCGCGCCAATCTGTCGCAAGTGTTCCGGCAGTACCTGCAATACGGCTACTGGAAGCCTTTCGTGATGAAGAAGCACGGGCAGCCGGCGTCGATGCGGCACGCGGTGCCGGGTGTCTTCGTGGCGCTGCTGGCGGTGTCGTTGCTGATGGCGCTGCTGGGTGGCGGCGCGGCGCCGTTCTGGTCGCTCGTCAACTTGTATGCGCTGGGCGTGCTGGTGATGACCGTGGCCGTCGCACAAACGCAAACGCTCGCGATGCCGGTGCTGCTGCGTATCCCCGCGGTGATCGCCGCCTACCACTTCGGCTACGGCATCGGCTCGATCATCGGCTGGTGGGACGTGCTGCGCCACGGGGCGGGCCAAGAGCGTTTCGCCAAGCTCACGCGATGACCATGCAGCACGGCGACGAATCCACCGAGGCGCAAGCCGTGCGTGAGCGCTACGCGCGCCGCTTGCCGCAAGACCCGCGCTACAGCCTGCTCAACCCGGCGGCTCTGCTGGCCTTCCAGGAGCGGCAGCGAGCGATGCTGGTCCTGTTCAAACGGCTGGGTTGGTCGGACCTGTCGGCCCTCAAGCTGCTGGAGGTGGGCAGCGGCACCGGCAGCAACCTCGTCGAGTGCGTGCTGATGGGTTTTGCGCCGGAGCACCTGTCGGGCATCGAGCTGCTGGCCGAACGCCATGCGGTGGCGCGGGCCCGCTTGCCCGAGGCCGTGCACCTGACACAGGGCGATGCGCTGGCCTTGATGCCGCCGCCGGCCAGCGTCGACATCGTGCTGCAGTCCACGGTGTTCTCGTCGCTGCTCGACGACAGCTTCCAGCAGCGCCTGGCCGCTGCGATGTGGGCTGCAGTCAAGCCGGGCGGCGGCGTGCTCTGGTACGACTTCACGGTGAACAACCCGCGCAATCGCGATGTACGGGGGGTGCCTGCCTCGCGCGTGCGGCAGTTGTTTCCTCTCGCGAACATCGAAACCCGCCGCGTCACCTTGGCCCCACCGCTGGCGCGGGCAGCAAGCCGCGTGCATCCGGCGCTTTACGGGCTGCTCAATGCCGTGCCCTGGCTGCGTACCCATGTACTGATGTGGATCGACAAACCCCACACCGAATCATTTGCCGATCGGGTTCGTGGCCGCTTCGAAGGCGCTGAGGTGGAGGACTTGCCGGTACCCGAGCGACATCAGCCCCGCGATTCGTAGACAAGCAGAGATACAATTCCGCATCACTGCATCTTCACATCACGGCATCAACCATGCGAACCACCCTCGATATCGACGACGACCTCTTGGCCGTGGCCAAGGAACTCGCGCGCCGCGAGAAAACGACCGCAGGTCAGGTGGTATCGCGCCTGCTACGGCGTTCGCTTACCGGTGCCGACTCTGCACCGGTGGCCAAACGAGCCAGGCGTGTGCCCGTGGCCGGATTCCAGCCATTTCCGGCGCGTCCGGGCGTCGTCGCGACCAACGAGCAAGTCGACGCCTTGCGCGATGCCGAGTCTCTTTGAACATGCGCGCTTTGCTCGATGTGAACGTTCTTGTCGCGTTGCTCGATGCCGGGCACCTGCACCACCGCGTGGCGACCGACTGGCTGGCCGAGCATCAGCGGATGGGTTGGGCATCGTGTCCGCTGACCCAGAACGGGTGCTTGCGCATTCTTTCCTTGTCCTCCTATCCCAATCCCCAACCCACGGCACAAGTCGCTGAACGGTTGGCGCAGGCTGCCGCCGGTAGCGGGCATGAATTCTGGCCGGATGCGCTCAGCTTGCTGGAGAAAGGGCGCATCCGCTGGGACCGTGTGTTGACGTCCCGGCAGGTGACCGACACTTACCTCCTCGCACTGGCCACTGCCAATCGCGGGCGTTTAGTGACCTTCGACGGAGGCATCTCAACAGATGCCGTCACAGGTTCGACGAAGAAGAACCTTGTGACTCTGGCCTGAACCCGCGAACCTCTCAGCATGAACCAACCCTTCCTCCCATTTGCCCTGCCCGAGATCGGCGAAGAAGAGATCGCCGAGGTGGTCGACACGCTGCGCTCCGGCTGGGTGACCACCGGCCCCAAGACCAAGCGCTTCGAGGAAGACTTCACCGCCTTTCTCAGTGCACCCCCTCTCCCTCTGGGAGAGGGCCGGGGTGAGGGCCGTGCACCATTGCATTCGATGGCCGTGAACTCGGCCACCGCCGGCCTGCACCTGGCGCTCGAAGCCCTGGGCATCGGCCCGGGTGACGAGGTCATCACCACCACCCACACCTTCACCGCCACCGCCGAGGTCGTTCGCTACCTCGGGGCCGACGTGGTGCTGGTCGACATCGACCCCGCCACGCTGTGCATCGACGTGAAGGCCGTCGAGGCCGCCATCACGCCCCGAACCAAGGCGGTGATGCCGGTGCACTACGGCGGCCTCGCAGCCGACATGACGGCGCTGCTGGCCCTGACCAAGAAGCACGGCCTCAAGGTGGTGGAAGACGCCGCCCACGCGCTGCCCACCACCACCTGCGGCCAACTCATCGGCACACTCGATTCCGACGTGACGGTGTTCAGCTTCTACGCCAACAAGACCATCACCACCGGCGAAGGCGGCATGGTCGTCACGCGCGACGCGGCGCTCGCCCAGCGCATCAAGACCATGCGCCTGCACGGCATGAGCCGCGATGCGTTCGACCGGTTCACCGCCAAGGTGCCTAGCTGGTACTACGAGATCGTGGCGCCAGGGTTCAAGTACAACCTGACGGACATTGCCGCCGCGATGGGCCTGCACCAGCTGAAGCGGCTGGCCACCTTCCAGAAGCGCCGCGAAGAAATCGCGCAGCAGTTCAATGAGGCATTCGCCGGACTGCCCGTGATCACGCCGCCGCTGCCGCCGGCGGGCGATGTGCATGCCTGGCATCTGTACGTGCTGCGCCTCGGCGATGGCGCAAACGTCGGGCGTGATGCATTCATCGAGCGACTGTTTGCCGCCGGCATCGGCTGCAGCGTGCACTACATCCCGCTGCACCAGCAGCCGTACTGGCGTGACCGTTATGGCCTGCAGGCTGCTGCCTTCCCGCATTCGCAAAAAGCCTACGAGCGCATGGTGAGCCTGCCGCTCTACACGCGCATGACCGACGCCGACGTGCAACGCGTAGTCGCCGCTGTACGCACGGCGCTGGCCTGATGCCGATGGCCAAGCGGCTGTTCGACCTGCTGCTGTCGCTGGCGGGCCTGCTGCTGCTGTCGCCTCTGATGCTCGCGTTGGCGGCCTGGATCAAGCTCGATTCGCCCGGGCCGGTGTTCTTCCGCCAAGAGCGCGTGGGCCGCTTCGGTGTGCCGTTTCGCATCCACAAGTTCAGGACCATGGCGCATGGCGGGGCGGGCGCGCTGCTCACCGTGGGGGCTGACGCGCGCATCACGCGTGCAGGGGCCTTCATGCGTCGCAGCAAGCTCGACGAACTGCCGCAGTTGATCGACGTGCTGTGTGGCCGCATGAGCCTCGTCGGCCCACGTCCCGAGGTGCCGCGCTACGTAGCGATGTACCCGCAGACGCTTCGCGACAAGGTGCTCAGCGTGCGCCCCGGCATCACCGATGTCGCCTCGATCGAATATCGCGACGAGAACGCTCTGCTCGCGCGCGCGGCCGACCCGGAACGCGAGTACGTCGACGTCGTGATGCCGGCCAAGCTCGCGCTCGCGGCGCACTACGTCGACCATGCGTCGCTGCGTTTCGACATGCAGCTGATCCTGAAGACCATGCGCCTGATCTGGTGGGGCCGGAGATGAGCGACGCTCACAACTCGGCACCCAGCGTCTGGCACCGCCTCGACCGCCTGCTGGCGCGCGTGCGGCCGCGCCGGCAACCGCTTTCGTTGGCGATCGATGGCATCGTGATCGCGCTGTGCTGGAACATCACCTACCTGTTCCGCCTCGGCTTCGAGCGCTCGCTCAGTGCCCGGCCGCACTACGACGCCTGGGTGATGCTGGGCGTGGTGGCGGTGTACCTGATCGCCTTCGTGATCGGCGGCATCCCGCGGGGCATGTGGCGTTTCTCGGGCTTCGACGAGATCAAGCGCCTCACGGTGGCCTGCCTGTGTGCCGGTGCTCTGTGCGCCATCGTCGTCTCGATGGCGCGCCTGGCCGAGGTGCCGCGTGCCGTGCTGGCTTTGCACCCGTTCATCACGCTGATGGGCTTGTGCGGCGTGCGCACCGCCTACCGCATGCTCTACGAACACGCACGATCGCGCATCACCGGCAGCGACGCTGAAGTGCGCCGCGCCATCGTGATGGGTGCCGGCGAAGCGGCCAAGCGCCTGCTCGCGACCATCCACCAGCAAGGCTGGATCGTGATGGGTCTGCTCGATGACGACCCCGCCAAGCAGCACGCGCGCATCGGCGGCGTCGAGGTGCTGGGCACGCTGGCCGACGTGACGCGCTCCGACGTGCACGCTGGCGCCACGCATGTGATCGTTGCCTTGCCCGGTGCAACCGCGGCGCAACGCCGCAAGGCCGTCGACCTGGCATCGACCACTGGCCTTCCCGTGCTAACGGTGCCTTCGGTCAGCGAGCTGCAAGACGGCAGCGCGCACATCGAGCGCGTGCGCAGCATCGAGCCCGAAGACCTGCTGGGACGCGAAGCCGTGAAGCTCGACGAAGCCGGCATCGCCGAGCTGGTCTCCGGCAAGACGGTGCTGGTGACGGGTGCCGGCGGGTCGATCGGCTCGGAGCTGTGTCGCCAACTGGCGCGCTACGGCCCGGCCCGCATGGTGCTATTCGAGCTGAGCGAGTTCGCGCTGTACCAGATCGAGCAGCAGCTGACCGAGCTGCATGCTCACCTGCCGCTGGTGCGCCTGATCGGCGACGTGAAGAGCCTCGAGCAAATCGGCCATGCCTGCGACACGTACCGGCCGCACCTCGTCTTCCATGCTGCTGCCTACAAGCATGTGCCGCTGATGGAAGACGAGAACGCCTGGATGGCGCTGCAGAACAACACGCTCGGCACCTGGCATGCCGCCAATGCTGCCGCACGCTCGGGCGCCGAGCGCTTTGTGATGATCTCGACCGACAAAGCGGTGAACCCCACGAACGTGATGGGTGCCAGCAAGCGCGCCGCCGAGATGCTGCTGTCGCACTTGTCCACGCAAGGCCACCGCACCACCTTCGCCGCCGTGCGCTTCGGCAACGTGCTCGGCTCCAGCGGCAGCGTGATCCCCAAGTTCAAGGAACAGATCGCCAAGGGGGGGCCGGTGACGGTCACACACCCCGACATCACGCGCTACTTCATGACCATACCTGAAGCGGCCCGGCTGGTGCTGCAGGCTGCCGCATTGGCCGAGTCGGGGCAGGTGTATGTGCTCGACATGGGCGAGCCGGTGAAGATCGTGGATTTGGCGCGGGATCTGATCCGGATGTCGGGGCATCGCGATGGCGAGATTGCGATTGTCTTCAGCGGGTTGCGGCCGGGCGAGAAGCTTTATGAGGAGCTGTTGGCGGATGCGGATGACACCTTGGCGTCGGCTCACCCAAGGTTGCGCATCGCTCAGTTGCGTGAGCCGGTGAGCGAAACCTGGCTGAACGACTTGATGTCGTGGCTGCAAGGGGTGGACGGCTCGATGCCGCCAGCGGACTGCCGCCGTGCGCTACGGCAGTTCGTGCACGAGTACTCCGTTGCGCGTTAACTTGGCTCAGCGAGTGCGCCGGAAGACCATCCAGCGTGGCGTCTTGAAGCGCACGATGCGTGAGTAGAGCCAGATGTACGAGACCATGAACGTGAACAGGAAGCCGGTCAGGATCGGCGTGCTGTTCCACCACAGCACGGCCGGGATGATCGACATTAGACAAAGCAGCCAGAGGTAAGGCGATGTCATCGAGTTGCGCCGCGTGAGGCGCCTGCGCTCCAGGTTGTTCTCGAGCGTCCAGCGGATCAGTCGGCGGTGGACCAAGGTGTGCAAGTGGATGCCGTCAGGTGCACCAGTGGGCACCCCGCGGACGAACTTGCGCCGGTACATTGTGAAAATGGTCTCGAAGACAGGATAGGCGCACAACAGCAGCGGAAAGATTGGCGATACCTCGGTGTGACGGTGGACCAGCAGGATGCACAGTTCGCCCAGCATGAAGCCGAGCAGATAGGCGCCCCCGTCCCCCAGAAAAATCAGACCGGCCGGGAAATTCCAGACGAAGAAACCGAGCACAGCCCCGGCAACGATCATCGCTGCTGTAAACACAAACATGTCGCCGACTTGGAAGGCCACGTACCCCAGCGCCAAGACCATCATCAACACGCACATCGAGGCCAGGCCGTTGAAGCCGTCGATGATGTTGATGGCGTTGGCTGTACCGGCGATGATGAAAATCGTCAGCAGAAAGGCGAATGGACTCCACTGAGCCAGTTGTTCGACACCTGGGATGTGCGTCCTGTCCACCACGCCATCGAGCAGCCAGATGGCTAGGCCGGCAGACACAGCAGTGGCGAAGAGTCGTCGACGTGGGGAAACGTTTTTCGTCAAGTCCTCGGTGATGCCCGCGACGAATGCTGGCAGGCTGCACGCGATCAGGAGCCACAAAAGGCCCGTGACTGGCGAGGCAGAAAACTGCGCCAAAACAGCGCCAGCAATGATGGCAAGCATCACCCCTGCGCCACCGACACGGGGTACCGGCCGTGCATGGAATTTCTGCGGGCCATCGAGGTCGTGGTCGGCAGACAGGCGCTCATGCCGCATCGACGATCGCATGATGAACAGCGTGGCCAGTAGACCGACTAGGAAGCAGCTGGCGAAGTAGGTCATCGGAAAGAGTTCAGGGAGAAGAAGGTGCGTTATGACGCGTGTTGTCGGCGCCGATTGAATTTTGCCCCACCCTGCCGACCGAATTCTGACCCAGGGATGGAAGCCGGCAGCATGCGTGCCGGCTGTGGACGAGTGTAGGCGCGTGGGCCTGCCGGGCAAGCTCGATCCCGGCTCGGTGCTCGGCCTGTTCCGCCGCGCTTCGCTCCGCCCCGAAATTCTCGGCGCGGCGGCGGATGCACTGCGCTTCAGCTTCGACCTCCAGGCCGAAACCGTGGCGGACGAATTTGCCCGGGCCGTGGAAGACCAGATCGAAGCCGGCCATGGTGAACTTCTGCGCGTCGTTCACAGCCTGACCCCCTTGCAGTCGGCGGTGCTGCGTGTCCTGGCTGCGTGGGGCAGTGACTTCGCGCCCTTCGAGGCCGGCCTCACGGCCTACCGCGCTGTGCTGCAGGCGACAGGGCAGCCGGCGGAGGCCAAAGCGGACGTGCCGGGTGTGCAGCAAGCGCTTCTTGCCCTGCAGGAAAAATCACTCGTGTGGCGTGCGGCACGGGGCGTATATGCGCTGGAAGACGCCTCGCTGAGCGATCTGATGTCCGCAGACGGCTTGCTGGCCGCGGTGCCGCCGGTGGCCGGGCAACACCCTGCTGTTTGACGACGATGGACGCACCCGCCCGAGAGACGCGTCTGGCCCGAGCTGGCCGAGCAAGTGCTCACCCGCACGCCCGCCCACGACGCATGCATCGCCAGCAGCCCTTGGCCAGGCGAGCGGCGCAGCCGGGTTCATCGATGCCACGCTTGCCATCCATGGCTGCGAGATGTTTGTGCTTGGCGGCGCCGACAGTGCTGGACGAGGGTGGCATCAGCGAGTGCATCAGCGGCAAGGTCGTGCTGATCACCGGGGCAGGCGGGTCGATCGGCTCCGAGCTGTGTCGGCAGGTGGCGCGTTATGGACCGTCGAAGATCGTCTTGTACGAGCTCAGCGAGTTCGCGCTGTACACGATCGAGCAGGAGCTGTCGGAGAAGTTCTCGCACATCCCGCTGCTGCGCCTGGTCGGCGACTTGAAGGATCTGGAGCATCTGCGCTATGTCTTCGGCAAGTACGAGCCGCAGATCGTCTTCCACGCGGCGGCGTACAAGCATGTGCCCAGATGGAGGAGGAGAACGCATGGGCTTGCTTGCGGAACAACACGCTGGGAACGTATCACGCAACGCTTGCCGCGGCCGCGGCATAAGGTGGAGCGCTTTGTGCTGATCAGCACGGACAAGGCTGTGAATCCGACGAATGTGATGGGTGCGAGCAAGCGAGCGGCCGAGTTGGTGATCAGTCATATGGCGGGTGAAGGCCATGCGACCAAGTTCATGTCGGTGCGCTTTGGCAATGTGCTGGGGTCAAGCGGGAGCGTGATTCCGAAGTTCAAGGAGCAGATTGCGAAGGGCGGACCGGTTACGGTGACGCACCCCGAAAGTAACCCGCTATTTCATGATTATCCCGGAGGCCGCCAGGTTGGTGGTCCAGGCAGCGGCGATCGGCGAAACAGGGCAGGTTCGTGCTCGACATCAGGATTGCCGACCTGGCTCGGGACTTGATTCGACTCTCGGCTGGCGGCGCTCGGTCAATCCAGATCAAGTACAGCGGGTTGCGGCCCGGTGAAAAACTGTACGAGGAGTTGCTGGCGGACAGCGATACCACCCTACCGTAAGCGTCCAGCCATACCGTCTTGACGGCGAGCTGTGGCCTATCTGCCGTTGATCTCGTCGACGAACTCGTCGTTGTCGAAGTAGCGGCCGATGGCTTTGTCGAGCCGCTTGAGCAACGCGTTCAG
>Ga0307515_10009818_pt1 | contig 18441 bp, 17 predicted proteins | sample 17_EM_MG_FD_194513 | JGI IMG/M metagenome (GOLD analysis project Ga0307515, IMG submission 194513) | Populus trichocarpa ectomycorrhiza microbial communities from riparian zone in the Pacific Northwest, United States - 17_EM | ecosystem: Host-associated > Plants > Roots > Unclassified | place...
AACTGGGGAATTGGGTGTCGGGGTCACACCAGCATATGGTGGGGTTGAGGTACACGGGGCTGCTGTCCTTCCCGCACCCCATAGTTTGGAAGGTTGGCCGGGTTTCGAGCGAAACGGCCGAGGCGCCAGATTCCAGATGCGCGGTTTGGAGACAATATCCACATCCCGACGCAACGGTCGGGGTCCTGATAGTTCCCTTAAAGGGCTCTGAAAATATGTTTAGGAGTGAATATAGCCTTACGGACAGTCACTCAGTACCGTCATTTTATAACTCCTTCCCCAACTCGCCAAACAAATTTCAAGACTTTAGCTTGGGCCCCATGCCTCGGTGGGTGACTGGGGTAATGATGTACTCGTTCGTTCGTAATGCTAAGACGTACATAAAAATACACAAGCGATGACGCAGAACGGATCGTAAGGTATAGACGGAATGCCAGCACCGTCAAGAAAAGATCGAGCTGGAGTAAGTATACAGTAGGATTTGGGTAGATGAACACAGAGAAACATGCAAAGGATCCCAATTATGTCCCTAAGGACATCTGTAGGCCATGCAGAGTAGAACGAAGAACGAAAGGGATAATGATAAGCAAGACCGGCGCAAAAAAAACGTCGTTTGTTTGATGACATACGGGTCATTTTTCCGTAGTGGAATGCTGGAAGAGTGGTATGAAGTGGTATGAATGTCACGGCTGGGACCCGGGGGAGAGATAGCGAGATTCGCTAAACGGCGTAGTCGACGACAGATCTCGAGGATGCTCGGGATGAAAGGGATCCGGAAATCCGTCCGGATGATGGGCTCCCAATGTCTGATTCTCCCTCACAAGAACCGAGAGAAAACTTGGTCACAGTACCAGCCGATGCTAACGGGACGAAACCCTTCTCGTGAGAATATTCCGGAGGGGATGTGGTATCTGGAGATCGGTAAACGGGGAGCGAGCCTGGTGAAGAGAGATTCGATGTCAAAGTGAGCTGTCGGAGCCTGCAAGAATGTATTGTTAGTCACATACAGAACGATTGGATAGTCAATAGATACGAACTTTGGTGCCCCTGAAGGTTTTGTGGACAGTTGACGATCATCCTCGTTGATGATACGGCATTTGAGAAGGACGGAACGGAAGAGCTTGCGGTAGTTATTCCGGCATTCGCTAGCGAAGCCAAAGAAGAGGAAGAAGACCATTGCGCAGCACACAGGAGCCCAGCGACCGACTTCTGCGGCAATGTGGAAGGTGGGATTCAGACCCCAGATTTGCGCTGGGAGGAGAACGACGCGACCAAAGTTGTAGTGTGTATCCGCCCATCCTCTCCAAGGTGAGAGCGGAGAGGCGGTGGCATTGAGATAGATTTGGAACACAGAAATTGGAATAGTGCACGTAAGCTCGACACCAGCGAGCGCCATCAAGCGGAAGTACCGGCTGACCGTCAACGATTTGCTTGAAGACAGAAACTCGGTGAATTGTGCTTGTCGTTGGAGGAAGGAACGTAAGGTGAGGACTGTAATTCTTCGGTTAGTTTACATCCATCGCGGGCGAGTGCAAAACGTACTGCAGTAGGTAGCAGAGATCAGTCCTAAGAGGAGTGGCCACATGGAAACGAGGAAGTAGGCGAGGAGAGTGTTGTAGACGTTCGGGTAGCATCCGTACCATTCGACGATATCGAATCTGTGTCCCTGCACAATGTATGCTGAATGAATGTAAGATGTATGCATCGGATTCGGATTCGGAGAAAACGCACCGAGGATCAGCTGGATCATCGGAAAAAAGACACAAATGATTGTATCTATTAGAATCGCTCTTCGTTTCTAAGGGTATGCGAGTCAGAGAGATCCTCTCGGACGCGTGTGTGGGCGAACTTGCCTCGGCGTGTGTCCCTGCAACTGCGTGGATACAAGAAATATTGTACAGTCTGCGCATGATGCAAAGAGCGGAAGCGGGAATGCCGAATGAAGCCGCAAGTGTAATTCGTGTAGCTGTGAACAGATTTAGGACCGAGTACAAAAGAGAAAGTCGATTGGATCTCACAAATATCACACCAGACTGGTGCCTTATTCAGGGCGTCGTTGGACCATACGATAGAGTTCACAAACTGGTTAAGACAAGCGAGCGCGGTCCACATCATGTAGTAGCATGTTCCAGAGTTCCACGCTTCCAGGTGCCATGGTAAGGGGACGAGGGCGAGGAGGAAGCCAAGGCCGGCCATAATTGGGAAAAACGGAAAGGTAGGATCAATCATCGTGGGGGTGAAGGGGGACTCGAACAAAGGGTGGGGGAAGAGGAGCTGCAACAGTAATCCATGGTCTTAACATGACCGCCAGACAATACCAAAAGACAGAAGACGAGCGGGTGGTTCTTGGATTTCCTTTTTTGGCAGACAATGCCGTCCGATTTCCCCGTGTCACAATGTCACGCTGTCACACCAGAAGTTCAAGCTTGGTACATAAGCTTACGAAATCCTGAGCCGGACCCGACCTCGGTAAAGTTGTTCACCCAGCATCCAAAGCTTGCTCAGAATTTGTCGGTCTAGACCCCAGTATAGTAACGCGACCAATCGTGCAGTATGACTTTGGAAACCACCGGGACGGACTCGGACCCCTACCGAATTCTTCCCCCGCTCTAACACGACGGATTTATTCCGTGAACCAGCGTGAACCAGGCTCTACTTGCAACAACTCCGGGCCCCAACTCCGCTCACTTCCCAATCACTCTTAATCACTGTCGGCACCGAAACATTTGATACATCCACTGAGGGGAACGCGATAAACGGAGTTCCTCACCACCTGGTGTGTCGCCGCACAATCGCCTGCGATGCCAGACCTCTTCCTTCCGCCTTTTGGTCTTGCGTAAATTTCCAAATTTTCGGTCTGCATTTTCTAAACCACTTATCCGGCTTCGGTCCGCGTTCGTTCGTACTTTTCCTTTATTACCCCGTGTCACATGTCGCCCTCGAGCTACAGCGCAGGATAGATGAGGCTCTACATATTAACCTGTTTTGCTAACCACTTCAATGGCGTGTCCGGGTAGATTTCAACTCGTGGTAACTCAGAACAAGCTCCCATTGTTAGCACGAGTTGAAACCAAGTTCGAGGAGCCCTGTGGAAAATTCTTTCTCTCGAGTGATTCGTCTGAGTTGAGTTCGGGGTATTGTGCGAAGCCTTTTTGTGCTCCAGGTATGGCTCAACGTATAGTATATACGGGCGGGAGTGAATGGTCATTCGTCCGATCACGTAAAAACCTTCTCAGTCATAGCGTCATTGAATGCTCCCCGATTCTGGCAACAATGCCCTCTTCACGACTGGAAAGCGCAAGACAATGGTCGTCTGCGGAGCAGCAGGCAGTACTAAAGCGAAGTGGCTCATGGCTATTCACAACTATAGTCCCCTCTTTACAGTCCCTACCCATCAGTATAACTCGGCTCGCAATTACACGAACCCTCTAACCTCGACTAACGATGGACTTCTTCTCGCAACTCGACTATTTGTTCTCCACGGTGTCCTCACCGACATACACTCCAGACGAGTCGCCCTCAACGACATCTACGACGGAACCAGAGTTTTTTGACGCGCCTGTAGATCAGGACCGGAGCGGTGGCGGCCAAATACTCGGCCTCTGCATCATCTCATGAACCCACCCCAGCGCCATTCCCATCGCATACCTCCCCCCCATCATAACCAAAAATGGACTCCGTAGCATCGCTATGATATTCGTAGGCTTTTAATCTCCTTGCTGGCCGGTTGTGCTCACATGGAAGCAGGTCATCTTCACGATACCCATCTCTAACAGCTATATGCATCCTGGGTTGATTCCCAGCAAGTTCTAATTCATGTCATTACGCCCCCCTCCCTTACAGCGTATGACCTGCAAGCCCTCTGTTTATTTCATGTATAAGTACGACCGTATCATGGCCTGCGGCTTGAAGTAATTCCCCCTCTCTCTTTTACCATAGGACTCGTCATTCATTCCTGTTTCCACACTTTCATCTCCCATTGCTTGACATGTACAGTGTCGGATAGCATCCATCTCACAGCATATTTTGCAATTCGAAAATGTATTTTTATTGATCGCAACTACCTCTACCAGAAAGCGGGGGTGAATCAGCAGAAAACTGGTATCGAAGTCAACGGTATTGGGAGTTCCCTTCAAAAGGAATCTATTCTACGGATATCCACCGATCACCTCCAGTGGGGTCCCTTGGAGGAGGCGGATGGTTTTGGTTGATGTTGTGGCTGGGAAGCCTCCCGGTCGCGTACCCACAGGCGCTATAAGACCATTCTATACCTGGCGGCGGTTCTTCCTTGGGTACAGCTTCCTCCAACAATGACCTTGCTTTCCCCATCTTGATAACCTGTTTATACTCCGCAAGAGTACGAATGCGAGGTCCGGAAGTCTCTGGGAGGGAGGGGGAGCCAGATGCCGTGCGTCCGATGCTGACTTCGAGAGCGCTAGCGTCCCGCCACTCTACGCCCGTGTCCCCTCCAACCGCGAGTTCAAGCTCAGCGGACAATATCGACCCTTGCACTGCGCCAATGTAGAGGTCTAGCACCCCTTCGAATCCATCGTCATCATCACCACCCGACGCGGTTCCCGGGTTCGTAAGACTTGCTCCAAGGTGGGTGGACTCGTTGTTTCGTGGCGGAGGCCCGTATAGCGCGATCATCTCTGGCCCTGACTGGGCAGGGGTTCCTCCCTCACCAGAACTCGAAGGTCTGTCGTCTAGCAGAGAAATGTGTATGGGACGACCGACAAAGGGGTCAGAATAACCCCCTCGGTTGTCCCATACGCGCTTCTGTTGCTTCCACATCAGACCCCCGAGCTCTCTAGCAATAGCTGGATCGATAGGTTCCCCAAGCCCGGCTTCTAGTAAGCGCTCCACGTCCGAGTTTTCAGAGTAGGGGGGAAGCGGTATCTGGTCCTGCAGAAAGCTTAGACGGCAAAAAGGTGGTTGAGGGACCACCGGCTGGATCGGGCGGCCGTAGTCAATGGCCAGGGGGTGCCTGGGCTTTGGCCTGGGCGTGTTTTTGCCTAGGGTCGAGGGTTGGCGCGGAGGGTGTGGTTTCGCAAACACCGGTGGTTGCGAACCCCTGTGGTTGGTCTTCGAGCATCCCACGTCTACCCTTGGTCTCTTAGCCGGCCGTTCCGAGGATGGGGGAACCGGAGAGACAGGGTACAATGCCGGCAGACTGGGGGTATAGTCGCGAGCACGTTTGGATGGAATAGCTCGGTTATCATTGCGGGGAAGTGCGATCGAGGACGGTCGAACAGGGAATGGATGGGTGGGGGGAGGTTGGAGGGATGGGTTCCGAGTGGGTGGTGTAGAGGCGGAGTTGGAAATGTTGGAGGAAGGGAGAGGAACGTGGATAGGTAATGAACGGCTCGAGTAGAGGTAGGGCCGGGAATGAGCCTTGGATGGATCCTTAAGGGTCTGTAGCGGATTCACGGTGTGGATCTGGTGAGTTGATGCGTGAGGGTGGCCAGTGGGTGTGGGTCGAGTGGATCCCGAGGGCTGGCGGAGTTGATTCTGTTTCGCGTTCATGGTTCAGATGATGTATGCAGTGCGGGGAAGAATGCGCAAGAGAGGCAGAAGAGGGAATCGGACAAGGAGAGCAGTGTGCTCAGACGCGTCTTAAATGGACCATGCACGGGTGGCCATGGAGGTCAGGTGATCAGTAAAGAAGGTCCTATGGCCCGAAAGTGCGATTTGAGTCTTGGGAGTTTTCAAAGCGCAAGGGCCCACCCAAAAACTCTCACGCGCCACTTACCGTTTACTGGCCTGTGCTGATGATCGGATCCGTGATGCGATAACGCGAGAGATGGAAAAATCGTCGTAGTCTATTGCGGGGGCGATTGGGCTACACTTTGAGCAGTCCCCCCTCGTAGTTCGTGGCGCAATTTATGGAAACAGCTTGATCCAGGAAACGAAGGGAGATCACCAAACCACCACGGAGTTCCTCTCACCTATCGACATGGTAAGCGAAACAGCTCTGATGCAGCGGAAGATACGTACGAAATAACCTGCGTAGGCTTCCGACTCGCCACCCAATACCAGAACAAAGGATAGTGAACCGGTCCAAAAAGGCGCAGCCTCTCCGGATAACCAATAACGAAGCACGAACGAACCCGAATCGCATCCCGGATCTTTGGATTTCAAGAAGTACAAAGATAAGACAAGGGATGCTAAGCAACACAGGAAATGGAGTATGAAAGCATCACCAGCGTGGGGGAACTCGGGGATGGTTCGTTCGGCGAGTTGAGGTCAGGGTAGGACACGGGTATCGACATGCGCAGGGGCGAATAACTCGCGGGTAGCTTTGTTGGCACCGAGCTCACGTTCCAAAACGGAAATGGGATGGCTGCATTTTAGCGAGGCATGATAAAACGGGCAGGTCCGAATGGAGTTGTAGGTTGGTGACGTGGCGGGGTAGTTCAATTTGACAAACGTAGCGATCGTGAGAGTTTCTGCCTTGGAGGTTTTCAACCGACTGGCGGCTGGCGTGTCTCAGAGTCGGTGATTTCTGAGGTTTACTAGCTTATACATTTGAGTCCAAAGGTTCGCACACAGGAAGACAATACAAGACCAGAGAGACGGTGATTATTCCAACGTTCAAAAGCACAAAGCACGGAGACCGCTTTACTACCCTCACTCTCAAGATTTCTGTGCGCGGTGGACTTAAACGCTCCTAACGTCTCGGTCTGCGATAGAAAAAAGCCCTAACTCATTCTCATTCCCCTTGTTAATGATCCTCGGAAGGGCAGGAGCCATCCCGGAAATCCATCCGATGATATGGGGTGAATGCATTGTGGTCCCACACCTGGCGGGTCAGCAAGCACATGCCACGGAAAATGACCATTCGCAACGAGACTCACCTATACCGGGTAGCGGTCGCGTCACAGGGAGAGATTACACGAGCATTATTATAGGCGGACCTACTCGTAATCCGGAAAGCTCCCCTGCCGAAATTCACGGTGGTGTTGGTAGACGAGGTATGGAAGCGGCTCTGGATCGCCGGGGTCTGTCCGTCGATTTCGAGAACAGCATTCGCCGCGAGCAGGAAAGCTAGCCGAAACTTTCCGTTTTACCAACGATGCCTTGTTGAGCGACTATGGGGTTTGGTGGGGTGAACCCGGGGACTGAAAAAAAAAACTGACCGGTTAGAGGGGTCCAACTGGACTCTCTGGTATTCGACGGATCCACCAAGCTGTGACGATCGACCGACGCATTGCGACCGGGCAAAAAGTGCCACCGGGTCTGCGCTGCTCGACCCGTTCGCCTCAATTGGCAGATTGAATATCGACGACCACAAACTCGCTCCCCACTTCATCCTTTTTACCATTAGTAACACAGTCCACCCACCCAGCCTGGATCGAGTCGTTGAGCTTCTTGTGATTCTCGTTGACCCATTTAGCGTACTCCCCACGGAGGGGGGTTGTATCGTCCCTGTTCTTGGAATCCTTCTGGATACGTTCGAACACTTCGCCATAGCCCAACTCCATCGGCATACCTGTCTGCTGAACGTCGAACTTGCCGGTTATGCCCTCTCGGAACTTGACACGAAGGCAACGAGGAAGGCGAGCGGCGGGGATGCGGTTTCCTCGCCGCTCCAATCGTCGTGCTCAATTCAACAGTGAGGCGTACTTTATTATCACTCACCGGAATTCAGAAGTGGTCCAGATGGTCTGCGGCGCAACGGTACCAGTGTTCTCGAAATAGAAAATCCCTTCCGTTTTGGGCCAGTCGAGCGAGGGAAAGGGAGAGAATTTGATGGGCGGGGAGCCAGTGGTCCACAGTGTGGAAACGCCGGGTGTCCTAGAAACTCGTAGGCGGCGAAAGGTGGAGGTATAAGGGGTTGGTCGACGAACCCGATATGAATGTCAAGCCGACGGGTTTACTTCTATTGATTGGTGAGAGATGTAGACTCTTGGATCCGCCGACGAAAAGTGGAGGAGACAAGGCTTGGAATATTGAGGAGAGTGGAGCAGAGGCACCGCCTTTGCCGTTACTCCTGGGATGTTACACGTTGACCGCTTGTAGTTCTGCAGGTGCGAGGGAAGGAGACGGATTCTATTCAAACTCAGGTCGACCCATGTTCTAGAACGCGTGCGAGGGACAGAATCACTTAAACTCAATGGGACTAGAGAAAGAGTGATGAATTGGCGTTTAGGAAATGCTCCTCCGACACAGCAACCAGGTCGAGGGTAAGGCGGAATCAAGGGAGCTACGTTGTATCGGCGTCCAAGAGAAAGCAAAGATGCTGGACGATCAGTCGCTGCGGCTGCGAACACAGCTCTCTTCCGACCACCAAAAGCATCCGACCGCACGAGGCAGACGATGACAGATGGACGCCCGTCTCACCTCCTTTCACGGCCTGCACCCTCCACCGCTTCCTGGTAGCTACCCCGAGTTTCGACCATGGCTACCAAGTCCCAACGACCGAAGGGGCGGGATGATGCTGTCTCCTTGCTAAACGCGGCCATCCATGTCATGGATCTCGCAGAGAAGATCTCGAGCATCACACCAGCAAAGGCCGTTTTTGCCACCGTCAGCGTCCTTCTTACTATGATAAAGGTACGTTTCCTCCTCTGTTGCAATGAAATATTTTGAGTTCATACTTAGTCAGGAATCGATGATTAACGCGATGGATTATGTCGAGCTCGGGTTATTCTGTTCCGATATCTGCAGAGCCCTCGACCGGGGGATGGATGGAAAGAAGCTGGGCGACCTCAGCCAGTCGGTGTGCGATGCGATAAATCAGCTGACGACGTGAGTTGGACCGACCGTATCATAGTTTCGGATCCTTCTATCTGTCATGCTCTCGATTACAGGACCGTCGCAGAAATACAAAGCAAGGTCATCAAACGGAGCGGGCGCAATGCGGCCTCTAGACTTCTCCACGCGAGGAATGACAAGGAAACCATTGCCGCTTGGAAGTCCGAGCTCAACAAGATCCTCATCGTCTTCAATGTGTGTTCTGTCCACTCCTGCTTGGTTGCCGTTAACCGTCCCATCCTCAGACTGAGCTGGCCATGAACACTCATACCATCGTTACCGATATACATCAGAACGTGCTGAAAATTCGTGGGGATGCTGACTGCACAGATCGGTTGGTGAGTGACACACGCGTTCTCCACCTTCACTCAACAGATACTGACCATCACATAGGCTCAAAGCGGGTTAGTGGTCTCGACCGCTATGGAGTCCAGTGTCTCATATTTGCATCTAGCGCACCTGGGGAATCACCGCCCCCGCCACCGAGGATCTTCTTCGGACGCGACGAATTGATAGAGAATATTGTTGATTTTGTGGAACTTCTCACACCAATCGCTCTGGTTGGTGCCGGCGGGATCGGCAAGACTTCCGTCGCTCTGACAGTCCTCCACGACGATCGGATCAAACGACGGTTTGGGGCCAACCGTCGGTTCATCCGCTGTGACAAGTTCCCGGCCTCGCTCGCTCACTTCCTCCGTCACCTCTCCAAGGCCATCGGTGCGGGGATCGAAAACCCAGACGATCTGACCTCGTTGCGACCATTCCTGTCCTCGAAGGACATGTTCATAGTCCTCGACAATGCCGAATCAATACTCGACCCACATGTGACGGGCGCTGACGAGATATATGGGGCGGTGGAGGAACTCAGTCAAGTGGGCAACATCTGCCTGTGCATCACATCCCGAATCTCTACCGTCCCTCCCGACTGCAAGTGGTTGGACATTCCGGTGCTATCAATGGAGGCCGCACGTAATACCTTCTATCGGATCTACCAGCACGGGGAACGCTCCAACCTGATCGACAACATCCTGAATCAACTCGATTTCCATCCACTGTCGATCACGCTACTTGCGACAGTTGCTCATCACAATAAGTGGGGCATTGATCGGTTGGCCAGCGAATGGGACGAGAATCGCACGGATATTCTCCGGATGGACCACAAGAGGGGCCTCGCAGCCGCGATTGGGCTGTCGCTCTCGTCGTTGATGTTCCAAGAACTCGGCCCCGACGCTCGCGATCTTCTTGGAGTCGTCGCCTTCTTCCCTCGAGGAGTCGACGAGAACAACATCGACTGGCTATTTCCGACGATTCCCAGGAGGAAGAACATATTTGACAAGTTTTGTGTTCTTTCTCTGGCGTATCGAAGCGACGGCTTCATCACGATGCTGGCGCCGATCCGTGACCACCTTTCCCCCAAGGATCCAGCATCGTCTCCACTCCTCTGCTCGACCAAGGACCGTTATTTCACTCGATTGTCGGTTGACATCAGACCCGGCAAGCCCGGGTTCGAAGAAGCGAGGTGGATCACGTCGGAGGATGTCAATGTCGAGCATCTGCTTGATGTCTTCACGACGATTGATGGAACCTCAAGTAATGTGTGGGGTGCTTGTTGTAATTTCATAGAGCACCTTCTCTGGCACAGACCACGACTCGTCGTGCTAGGACCGAAGATTGAGGCACTCGCAGACGACCATCCCTCCAAGCTTGAATGCTTATTCGAACTCTCAGGGTTGTTCCAGGCGGTCGGAAATCCCAAAGAATGCAAACGGCTTCTCACTCATGCCTTAAACATCTCTCGAGAGCAGGGGGACGATCATCAACTCGCTTGGGCATTGAAGAACCTATCTGATGTCCATTATTGGATGGATCTCCTCAAAGAAGGAATAGAACAGGCAAAAGAAGCATCAGAAATTTACGAACGGCTCGGGAATACAGTGGGTCAAGCACAGTGTTTAATCGACCTCGCTTGGTTACTCCATGACGACGAACAGCTCGACGACGCAGAAGAAGTTGCATCCCGCGCAATCGATCTCCTCTCGGAGAAAGGTGAACAATTTGAGGTTTGTGGATGTCATCATCTCCTTGGCAGTATATATCATTCCAAGGGCGAAACAAAGAAGGCAATTCATCATTTGGAGGTAGCCCTTGGGACCGCGTCCTCTTCCAATTGGCTCAATCTACTGTTTTGGATTCAATACCGTATGGCGCGGCTGTCCTCCGATGAAGACAGGTTTGACGACGCGCACGCTCGCGTGGAACAAGCCAAGCTGCACGCGACCAACGACAACAACATACACCTTCTGGCCTGCGCGATGCACCTGCAGGCTGAGCTTTGGAATAGACAACACAGGTTTGAGGAGGCGAAGTCCGAGGCGTTGGGCGCTGTCGAGATGTTCGAGAAACTCGGGGCCACAAATGACGTGCAATGCGCTAGGAGGCTCCTCCAGCAGATCGAGGATGCTCTTGAAGAGATGGACAATCTGGTCACCCCCCGTGAATTGGATGGTGACGGTGAGTTTCTCGCGGGAGTTCTATCTGTCGTGTTTGTTGATTCTTCGTATTCACACAGGCCACTAGATCTGGATGGCGTCGACACTTGCCTAGAGTTCTTCAGAGCGCCATTTTACAAGCCGCCGACGCCTCCTCCCTTCACCTCGTTTCGCACTCCCTAGATTAGAGACACCGTCCTATCCCTCCCCATTTTTTCCACATTGCCCCCTTTTTATCTGACTCCTCCATCCACACGCGTCATTACATATCTGATGTCCTAACGCTTTCCCGTGATCTGTTTTCCTGTGACGTGTTTCCTGGTCTCTCGTACAATGTCTGGTTTAAATTATTAGGTGCCTCGAAGCGCTTAGACGTTCGAACACCGCTGATACTGTGGACCTGGACCCCCGGCGCCGTATCCACGTGGGATCACGATACTTGGAGATTGGATCCAGTACAAGACAATCCGGTTCTATAAAACCCATGGCTACGACGCCTGACCGCCCCAAAACGACATATCATTGACACAACCATGTTGGCTTCACACGCGGGGTTTCCCGCCGAACGTTTCTACCTCAAATGGAAAGGTCCTATACGACTCGCATACGAGAATTGGGCAGACCTTTTTGCCTCTCAAGCCCGTCAGTTGATGAGGTTGTATCACCTGTGACTATTTAGGTACTTATAACCCTACAACGTAGAACGGGGGCGGGGGTTGCAGGTGAAGTAGACGAGGAAACAGATACGCCGGTCAGCAACGTGAAGTCGAAGGTTTGTCTGCTGTTCACATGGGGATATGTGTCTGGTCTTACCAAGCACATGAGTGAATCTATCGTGTTCTAGAGTATGGCGCACGAAGACCATTTCGCCCAATCCGGCAAAGACGCAGCCTCAAACTGATAGAACGCTTGATCGTTATCCAGGGCAGGTTTGGATCCCGTAGACTTTGCAGGGACGACTACATACAAAGGGATCGGCCGAATGTCGAGCTGTTCATGGTATGGACGAGAAAGATGCGGAAGTGCGATACCTTCGTCTTACTGGGAAACCGACCAAGTAGCAGGTACCTTCGTTGTTTCAAATCTGCGATTCCCCGAAGAAGAAAAAAATAGAATTAAAAATTCCGAGAAGGTGGAGGTGGCAAAAAACCGGCGCGGGCGTGTGACTACAGGCACCCTACGAAATACTGCAAAGGATGGAGATGGGAACGGAACAGCGAGTAAAGTCTGACCACAAAGGTAACTTTACAAGAACAATATGCATACTGCTCCCCCGCAGCATCCGTCCAACACACGTCCAGAGACAGATCGTATCGCCCGCAGAAAGTAGCGCCACCGATGATGTTAGCCACGCTGAGTTCTGAGGAAGGAGTCGATCCCGCATGGAGATGTTCTACGAGATGTCCACTTCTAGGACAAGGGCGGCGTTTCCGATCGGGATGCGACGAGACCGTCGAGACGGGTTATGATGCCAGCACCTCCGAATCATATTCCAGACTCTATCCGAAAGTTAGGGATGGTGAGGCTGACGCGGTCGGATAATGTTTACTAGCAATTGAATCGCCGCAAACCAACGACCGTCGAGAACCTGATTAGTGTGGATTAGTGAACTTTCAAAATAGCATTGGTGAAAAGCAACGAACCTCCCACGCGAACAACGCAAACCCATAGATATCGTTCTCCTTGGTTGGTTGCGTCCTTGGTCCAGGAGGCTGGTTATGCGCGCCGTCAACCAGAATATTCTTCGTGTTGGGTGGAATGCGGAAAGAGAACCGGTCTGACCAACGAGGGAATTCCGATATTCAGCTCGGGATGAGACGATTGTCGAGGCCACTCTCAGGTTTGGCTAGTAGTTGGTGTGAACACGGAGGGACAGTTCCCTACTGAGGTTGAAGAAGACGAGGGAACAATACAAGCCCGGATATTCCAGTACGGGCCCCCTCAACACCAGGAAACCTTTGCCTCCCAAATACGAACGGCTTCCCTCTCCTCGTGATCCACACCTCTCTGTAACCTCTGCCACCGTGTTCCTGAGGAACTTCCGGTGACCCAAACCGATGTTGACCGGGGCGGACACAACAGGAGCTCCGTCGAGTATCGCGTCGGTCGCGTCCAGCCTCCCGCCCATCCCAACCTCCATCACCATGATATCCAACCCCAGCCTCCCAAATATCGTCGCCACGGTGCTCAGTTCCTCGCCCAGCCTTCGACTTCATCTCGAACCCGACCATACCACGTCGGCGGTGACGGGTTTTCAATTGAGTCTCGTATGAATAAGGGATGTGGACTGTTGGGTCGGCCGACGGAAAGTAGAGGGGACGAGGGTTGGAGTTTGGTGGATTAGGGAGGGTACCGATGGTCCCGGCGGTGTAACACGTTGGCCACCTGTAGGTCTAGCCTGAGAGGTGCAAGAGGAAGAGACGAATTCGATTCAGGCTCGGGTCGGTCTGTGCTCTAGAGCGTGTGCGGAGGGCAGGATCATTTGAAAGGGTGAGTAAGAAATGAGCGTTTCGGAAATGCGCCTCCGACATAACAACCGGGAGAGCCAAGTCGAAAGTGAAACAGGATGAAGGAGACCATGTCGCATCGACGTCCGGTAGGTGGGCTGCTTCTTCGGCGCACTGTGAACGGGGGCGCAGGAAAAAACGAGGGTTCTGGGCGATCGGCCGACTAGTACGGCCGCGAACACAACTCTAGCTTCCAGCCACCTAATACATCCGACCGCACGAGGCAGACGATGGCAGGATGAACGCCCGTCCCTATTAGGGTTCCAACTCCTCCCCACGATTACTTTGCTTTTTTACCATGGCCGCCAAGTCCCAACGACCGAAGGGGCGAGAGGAGGCTGTCTCCTCGCTAAACGCGGCCATCCATGTCATGGATCTCGCAGAGAAGATCTCGAGTATCACACCAGCAAAGGCCGTTTTTGCCACCGTCAGCGTCCTTCTCACTATGATCAAGGTATGCTTCCTCCTCTGTTGCGATGAGATATTTCGAGTTCATACTTAGTCAGGAATCGATGATTAACGCGATGGATTATGTCGAGCTCGGGTTATTCTGTTCCGATATCTGCAGAGCCCTTGACCGGGGGATGGATGGGAAGAAACTGGGCGACCTCAGTCAGTCGGTGTGCGATGCGGTAAATCAGCTGACGACGTGAGTTGGACCGGCCGTATCATAGTTTCGGATTCTTCTATCTGTCATGCTCTTGATTACAGGACCGTCGCAGAAATACAAAGCAAGGTCATCAAACAGAGCGGGCGCAATGCGGCCTCTCGACTTTTCCACGCGAGGAATGACAAGGAGACCATTGCCGCTTGGAAGTCCGAGCTCAACAGGATCCTTATCGTGTTCAATGTGTGTTCTGTCCGCTCCTGCTTGGTTGCCGTTAACCGTTCCATCCTCAGACTGAGCTGGCCATGAACACTCATACCATCGTCACCGATATACATCAGAACGTGCTGAAAATTCGTGAGGATGCTGACTGTGCAGATCGGTTGGTGAGTGACACACGCGTTCTCCACCTTCACTCAACAGATACTGACCATCACATAGGCTCAAAGCGGGTTAGTGGTCTCGACCGCTATGGAGTCCAGTGTCTCATATTTACATCTAGCGTACCTGGGGAATCACCGCCCCCGCCACCGAGGATCTTCTTCGGACGCGACGAGTTGATCGAGAATATTGTTGATTTTGCGGAACTTCTCACACCAATCGCTCTGGTTGGTGCCGGCGGGATCGGCAAGACTTCCGTCGCTCTGACAGTCCTCCACGACGATCGGATCAAACGACGGTTTGGGGCCAACCGTCGGTTCATCCGCTGTGACAAGTTCCCGGCCTCGCTCGCTCACTTCCTCCGTCACCTCTCCAAGGCCATCGGTGCAGGGATCGAAAATCCAGAGGATCTGACCTCATTGCGACCATTCCTGTCCTCGAATGACATGTTCATAGTCCTCGACAATGCCGAATCAATACTCGACCCACATGTGACGGGCGCCGACGAGATATATGGGGCGGTGGAGGAGCTCAGTCAGGTGGGCAACATCTGCCTCTGCGTCACATCCCGGATCTCTACCGTCCCTCCCGACTGCAAGTGGCTGGACATTCCGGTGCTATCAATGGAGGCCGCACGTAGTACCTTCTATCGGATCTGCCAGCACGAGGAACGCTCCAACCTGATCGACAACATCCTGAATCAACTCGATTTCCATCCACTGTCGATCACATTACTAGCGACAGTCGCCCACCACAACAAGTGGGGCATTGATCGGTTGGCCAGCGAATGGGACGAGCATCGCACGGATATTCTCCGGATGGACCACAAGAGGGGCCTCGCAGCCGCGATTGGGCTGTCGCTCTCGTCGTTGATGTTCCAAGAACTCGGCCCTGACGCTCGCGATCTTCTTGGAGTCGTCGCCTTCTTCCCTCGAGGAGTCGACGAGAACAACATCGACTGGCTATTTCCAACGATTTCCGGGAGGAAGAACATACTTGACAAGTTTTGTGTTCTTTCTCTGGCGTATCGAAGCGACGGCTTCATCACGATGCTGGCGCCAATCCGTGATCACCTTTCCCCCAAGGATCCAGCATCGTCTCCATTCCTCTGCTCGACCAAGGACCGTTACTTCACCCGATTGTCGGTTGACGTCGGACCTGGCAAGCCCGGGTTCGAAGAAGCGAGGTGGATCACGTCGGAGGATGTCAATGTCGAGCATCTGCTCGATGTCTTCACGACGATTGATGCGACATCAGGTGATGTGTGGGGCGCTTGTGGTAATTTCATGAGGCACCTTTTCTGGCACAAACCACGACTCGTCATGCTGGGACCGAAGATTGAGGCACTCGCAGACGACCATCCCTCCAAGTTCGAATGCTTACTCCAACTCTCAGGGTTGTTCCAGGTGGTCGGGAATCACACAGAACGCAAACGGCTTCTCACCCATGCCACAAACATCTCTCGAGAGCAGGGGGACGATCGTCAACTCGCTCAGGCATTGAAGGACCTATCTGATGTCCACTATTGGATGGATCTCCTCAAAGAAGGAATAGAACAGGCAAAAGAAGCATCAGAAATTTATGAACGGCTCGAGGACACAGTGAATCAAGCACGGTGTTTAATCGACCTCGCTTGGTTACTCCATGACGACGAACAGCTCGACGACGCAGAAGAAGTCGCATCCCGCGCAATCGATCTCCTCTCGGAGAGAGGCGAACAATTTCAGGTCTGTCGATGTCATCAATTTCTTGGCACATTATATCGTTCCAAGCGCGAGATCAAAAAGGCCACCTATCATTTGGAGGAAGTCCTCAGGATCGCAACCCCTTCCAACTGGCTCGATGCATTATTTTGGACTCGATACTGGATGGCGATGCTGTCCTTCGACGAAGGCAGGTTTGATGACGCGTATGCTCACATCGAACAAGCCAAGTTGCACGCGACCAATGGCAACAACACATACGTTCTGGCCCGCGCGATGGAGCTCCAGGCTGAGGTTTGGGATAGGCAGCATAGATTCGAGGAGGCGAAACCTGAGGCGTCGGGTGCCCTCGATATGTTCGAAAAACTCGGGGCCGCAGATGATGCGGAGCGCGTTAGAGAGCTCCTCCAGCGGATCAGACTCGATGACTCTGAATTGGATGACGACGGTGAGCTCTTCACAAAAGTGTTATTTGTCGTGTTTATTGATTCTTTGTATTCAGACAGGGCCGTTAAATCCGAATGATGACAACGACATCTGCCTCGAGCCCTTCAGATGGACGTCTCCTCCCTTCACCCCGCCTTGCGTCGAGTTCTCTAATAGGGATACCGTTCTGCCCCCCTCACATTTATTCCACACCGACCCCTTTATTATCCAACTCCACAGACACGCGTTATTTCATACTCGTTGTCCTAACGTTCGCCTATGATCTGTATCCTGTGACAGTCTCCCCGTCTCTTGTTTCATGCCTGTTTTGAATATGTTTATGTTACCCACGATTGTACGTGCTTTGATATATGTTGTAGTTGTAATCAGCAGTTTTGAAAACTGACATTCGGAACATTGAAAAGGCCGTTTGTATCAGGGCTCGCAGATGCCCCGATTCTGAAAAGAGCCGGTGGAGATAGGTACAGTAGAATTGGCGTGGTTTTATAATGAAGGAACCCCATCGGATGGAAGGCTCCGGGGTCGCACGGCCACGGTTGCAAATGATTGGCAACTTCACCCTATCCAAGTTATCATCGCGGCGTCCCAGTCATTGAAACCCCGAATTTAGAAGCCTGCGTTTCAAGTTCGCGATTCAACCTTTCCGCCTCACTTCGAAATTGATCGTAGGCGTCGGCAGCAGTTGGTTCGCTTCGATACAGGTCTAATGTAGAGAAGGGATGTGGGGGGGTTCGATCAGAGAATACGAGGCCTGGGGGATAGAGTGGAGTAGAGCAGGGATGCGACTTCCGCCGTTGGTCCTAGTGACGTGACGCGTTGGCTACCTAAAGGTTGTGGGGTGCGAGGGAAGGAGATGAATGAGATTACACGACACAGTGGAAATCCGTGGCGACCCACGGTCGCTCATCCTCTCAAAATATTTCATCACCGGACCAGCAACATCTGGCATCTATCTCCAGCGGAGATGAACACCGGATTTAACGGGAACGACCTTATTCATTGCTTCTCGACTCCTTGATGCACTGCTATGAGCGCATTTTGCGTGAGCCCACCAAGCTTGCAACCCTCTATGCCCCCCATGTGGTCGCCACGAATGAACTTCAAGCACAAGAGCCAACTGCCACCAGATAGATCTGGAGCGGTGCACTCAGTCCATTAGATAACCATGACAGCCAGGTCGTTGCTGACACCCCGACTCAGCCTCCATCTCCCTCAGAGAGTTTTTCGAACCACTGAGTACCGACGATTTTTCATTGTATCGAGGAAGGGAAGACGTACAATCTGGGTCGGGCTATGGTAGAAACTTGCGACGGGTCCACATGATTCTGTAGAAGTGGAAGTATGTGCGTGAGATATTACTCAGCTTGTCGACAACCTTATCGACGCTGAGAGGGAAAGCAGACGAATAGGCGGGAGAAAAGAGTCATTTAGATGAGCTGGCGGTAACCCTAGAGTCGATCTCTTTCAATGGAGGTCACCGGTTCAGATGAGTCTTCTAAGATAGTCGCGAGGTAATCTCCACCGGGCGGATCGACACAAGACTGAATGGT
>Ga0307515_10009819_pt1 | contig 18439 bp, 11 predicted proteins | sample 17_EM_MG_FD_194513 | JGI IMG/M metagenome (GOLD analysis project Ga0307515, IMG submission 194513) | Populus trichocarpa ectomycorrhiza microbial communities from riparian zone in the Pacific Northwest, United States - 17_EM | ecosystem: Host-associated > Plants > Roots > Unclassified | place...
TGATTCTGACCACCGAGAGTAAAGATACCACCAAAATCTTCCTCCTGGGCACTTTGATCATTCAAGAGTCGGGTAAACCAGAAACTCATTTCGGGGGTCGACAATTGGCCGCCTTGGGCAAGGTTCTGCCAGAACGGGATAGCCCCGATGTTGGAAATGGTGTCAAATGCAAGACCCATGATGCCGGCCTTGGAACTGTCTAGGAGAATAGTAGAGGTCTGATCGACCAAGATCCAAGGCTGGTTCTGAACTTGAAATCCGCCCATAGCCACGGTGTCTCGGACAAGATTACCGGCAACGGAACCGGAACCGTAAGTGATTGTGACTCGAACAGGTTGACCGGAGTTATCCTGGCCGAGTTGGAAGCTAGTCGAGGCGCCACTGTTGAAGTTTGTGCTACCCGGGGTGCAAGTGGTACACCCTGGGGCGGTGACCCACAGGTCCGAAGATCCTGTGTCTAGGATGACATTGAACGATTGAGGACTATCTGATATTTGAGTTCGGAGCGCGGAGAATGTGAGTTGATTGGGGGTGTTGAACGCACGGGGTTCCAATTTGGACAGCACCCAGGTAGCCGGCGTCGTGGTGCTGTGGATCATTGTTAGACACAGGTGAAGATTGAGGAAGAAGCAGGGACATGCCCAGTTGACGAGTGGGATAGCCGCAGTATTCTGGCGTTTTGAGGTGGAAGGGTAGTTGTACCTATACTTTCTCCTGAGGGCATCCGCAGCATCCCCATAACCTTGGGTCGAAAGCGGGGCACCATTTCTCACGAGAGGCATGTGGAAAGGCTCTGCACCAGCAAAGCTGAGACATGATAACGCCGCCAGGGACAGATAGAGGGGGGTCATAATGGGAGAGGATTGGGGGAAGAGGGAGGAGCGGGACTGTGAAAGAGAGAGGCTCCTAGGTGGCCAGTGCACAAATGCATTTCTTCCGGGTGTCTTATAGAGGATGACTGTCCACGAGGTTGCATCACGTACACTTGCATCTAGGTGAATATCCACAGGAGGCGCGCGGCGGGGGGAAACGCGACTGTCGGAACCCTGATAGGACTCCGGAAGTACCCTCCACCACCCAGATTTGGGTGGATCCCCTCACCTGCACTGACGTATGGTATTAAGGCCAGATAAATAAACAAAAAAAAACGCGGCACGGGTGGGCTGCAGAAGGGACAAACGGTCGAGGTAGGCCGCCTGTCCACTTTAGGCAATGTGCGCTTCGACTTTGTTCCCGGGTCCGTAGCCCAGTCGGCCACACCTTTTTACGTGTTTTTTTGCCCAAATTTCATCAGGGTGACCTGAATAATCACGACCGCCAGCAACAACGCTCCACCCTCACGTCGACCCCGTCACAGTTACTTTGGGCCGGACTGGACTGTCGTGGCTCGACGCGGACCGTTCCATACCTCGGGCAGACGTAAGCATTACTTCTTTATGTTGATATACATGATCAAATCTTGTTTCAACATCGAATGTTTTCTCAAGTCTAACCTTCGGAAGAGATCCTTCGCGCGAATAGACCTTGGGAGTTGGACGGTCCAAAGGACGTCGCGCTCGTTTCGAGGGCACTCACCTCGAAGTAGACCCTGAGCTCGCCTCATTACCACCAAGGACCGCCACTATTACATAGGGTATGAACAATGTGCTTAGTCGATTGAAACATGCTTCACCAAGACCATCTTTCCCTGGTCCCTACTATTTGCGACCCATATAAGTATATGCCGGCTCGCACCCCAGATATGTCCCGAGTAAGGTTGAGTCCATTTACGTGCTTGACCGCACATGCCACACAGGCCCGCCACTGATCTCGGTCAAACCGAACAAGTGTTTTATCTGGATTCACTCCCAAGCGCTCGAATGGAAGCCTGCCTGCGCTTTCCTGGTCACGTCCATTCTCTCGGAAAGGCGGTAGTAAGATCCGCAACATGCTCCCTCGTTCGACTTACAGTTAAAACCAACCTGCTTTCTTCCAGCATGTAGTAGGACTTGGCTGCCTTCGGCAGGCGCCATCTCGCGGATCATTTCAATACAAATATGTCCCCGCTCGATACCTACTTCCTCAGTGTTTTGGTGTTCGTGATCGAAAGGGGGGCAAACGATCCCATGCCCATCGTCACACTCAGTCTCACGGTCGGTCCCGGCAAATTATAAACGGATTTTAGTCAAAGTGTACGATCATAATTTATTAGAACTCACGCGCTGCAGTTTTTCCGACGTATTTTTCTGTCGCATCCGCAGCTTCTTGTGCGCGACAACATCAAGAACCTCACCGTAAGACTCGAAGGGGCCACTTAGGGATGTTTTCAGCACTGTGGTCCCGAGTAGGGTAGTTTAGTAAGCTGTAAACACCAGAGGTGCATCACGTACTGTGATCGCACCTGGGACTTGGATCCTTTCATTGAGGTTTTGGATGTACAAAATTTCAGTAGTATGTTCCTCCGGCACAGGTGCCGTTTCAGGGGCTGTATGGGGTTCTGTGACGGGCTGATGTTTGGGTGTGGCAGGTGGTGCGGCAGGCTCGAGAGTGCAAGGCGTACTGAGTTTCAATGATGGCCCTCACAATGCGAAGGATTTACTGTCAATCCATTATTTCGTACAGGTACGAGAACACGACATAGGGAAGGCATACGTTATTTATCGTAGCAAGTGCAGTTAGCGGTTCGTATGCACGTTAGTCTAGATCAACCGTGATTTGCGCTCTCCTCGCACGACTGGCTTTCACCATCTCTTCCGCAAATCTCACGTCTCCATCAAAGCCATCCACTTTGCTAGATGACGAGATCGTTTCGTCAGGAAGGTGACCATGCTTAAAGGAGGAAGCACACTTACTCCGAACGCCGAAGGTACTTTTTGAGCTTGGAGTTTTGTACCAGCGAGTTCCACAACGCCTGCGTTGCCTCCGGAGTGGAGAGCAATGGTTGGCCAGGGACGGGGCCTCCCTTCACGCGAGGATCCCCAACGACACATTCAATACTGTGGAGCGGCTGCTTCATGGTGCGCCTCCGTTTCGCCAATGCGAGCACCAAGCCAAAAACCCGATCGCGAGTATCCGGCGTGACTTTCACCCTCAATATCTTCAGCTCCGGACAAGTCCGTGGGGAGTTGGTCAAGCACTGTACGACATCTTCAACCACACAAGTCCAGCACACGTATATCCTGGTCAGGTGTGGAAGATTCTCCAACAGTGCGCCGTTCGGGCTGGGTAACGGCCAAGTCTGGGGCTCGCGTCCTTGGTCTCCATTGAAGCACAAAGCAGTGACCGAGTCCAATGGGACTTCGTTGAGAGCACAGAACAACGTGGTGAAGCGGGCCCCTGCGGTGCGCTCGATGAGGTTGAACGATTGTGTGCGTGGCTTGTTGATCCCTACGATCGATATTTCCATGGATGAACCAGTCCCGATCGTACGATTGTAATGGAGAGATATCGTGTCCACGTTCGACGGAAGCCGGAGGCCAGACCAGATAGTAGGGTACCACTCTCTCGGGGGATCAACCGGCGCTAGCTCGATGCTCCGGATCTTCGGGAGTGTTATGTGGGGGAGGATGTGCCCGTTTTCTACATTGTGAGTTAAGAACGTGGCCAGTCGGTTCAAAACTATGGGGCGAGTCCGAGAAACAACGAAAGGTATGGACACGTTGATTAGCTCGAGGTGTTCGAGAGATTGGTTCTGCCGAAGGAAATCCGTCAAAGCCGTGACGGGAACGACCATCGGGCCTTCGAGCCTGAACCTCGTCAACCCAGTGGCGAACTTCATCGGCCAGTCCAGACTCTTCTTGACGGAGAGATACCTCAGGTTCGGTAGCTGACGCTTCGATCGATCCGCAGGGCTGGCATCATGAGATGGGGAGTTTTCGACGCAAAGGTCATCCCAGATGAGCTCTTCCAAGTTCGGAAAATTGAGATTGAAGTGATCGTGAAAGACGCGACACCCTGCGATGCGGATGGTCAAACGTCGTACCTGGTTTCGGTGGTCTACAATGAGTGACATGGCCCCCGTCAGATTCTGGAGGATCGTGCGTTCTTCGGGTAAGAAAACCCAGTGAGGTAGATGCAAATAAACTTTCAGTGGCGCGCCACGGCATCGTGCGACCTGTTGGGCAACGTATTCTGGCTTCTGGCCTTTGAGGTGAACGTCTGACCAAAGTTCAGATTGGTGAAGTGTCGTATCCCTCCAGTGACGGCATACCCGAGCGAGCGACACAATACTCCGAGTAGTGGATGCTGTGGGGTTGTGTACCGGAGGAGCGGCAGCGAAAGCGAAGATAGCAGCGAGGACATTCTGAGGCAGTCGGTTGATCGGTCTCTCATTGTTGAGCAAAGGGGAGATCTGATCCAGAATCCGTAGAATGTATTCCTCCAATTCGAAAAGCTAGTTCAGAGTTGTCAGAGGGTTTCGTCGCTTTAGAACAAGACGATGAAACCTTTTGCGTGTTTCGTAAGTCTTCCTTGCTACAAACCACTTGAGTACAGCACTTGATGACCTAGCTTATATCTCACCTAAGGTGGGACACGTAGCTCACGCAGGCGGCAAGGTCTGCTTCGAGGTCGGGTTTTGGTTTCTCGGGTGGTACGGTATGATCATTAACTTGGATAAGCTCAGGCTCGGGTTGAGGTAAGGGGATTTTAACCCGGTCTTTAACCTAAAAATGATATCAATGGAGGCCAGAGGTGGCCTAGGTTTCACTCACTTTCCATCCCAATCTGCTCCGACCTTTGGAAGACGGACTGCCTGCCTCCTGGGATGACTTTCTGCGCTTGGGGAGAAACGACATGGGTATAACGCCGGAAAAACAGGTAGATTATCGGTCGGACGAGGGGAAGGGAAGGAGCGACGGCAACGCGAACACGTCAGTGACAGCCTAGAGGACACGGAATTGGCGAGCGAACATATGACACGACTGGGTATGGTCGGCGACCCGCAATTGCCCTGCTTTAGACAACTGTTACGGTCGCCAAGTATTGACTCTGGGTGAGAGTGGAAAGGGTAGACCGTGACGGTCGGAGGCCTTTGTTCGTTATGTGAATTGAGCGTCGTGTGCCATTTCTGTCACCGGGAAGCGATCCGTTCGCTGTGGGTCCCAATGATCCCCAGAAGAAAATCGTTTACTCGGCATTGATGTGATGTGGTACGCGTATTCGAAAGATGGAAGCTGTTCGGTCGGGAGCCTTGTATTGAAGATTTGGGAATTCAGAGCTCCCCCCCTCTTGAGGCCAGATTCATAGATTTGGGCGGGTAATCTTCGACTGACTTGAAGTGATCCAAATCAATGGCCGCAGCCAACCCTCCTCCGACCAAGCCCAGCCACTTTCGTACATCTCGGTGGGAACCCTCTTGCCACTGCACGGGCCAGCAGTGAGTGTGGAAACTGACAAGAACACGATGCTGGACACTCCATTGGACACTTGGATGCAACTACTGGTGTGGTCTTCAAAACGTCGGTGCTGGCGGCACATTCATTGTATTTTCAGGCGAAACCTAGTAGCCATCCTTCGCACACGGTGAGATCCCCCAGAATGTCCATGGTAGGTATCAGTGCTACGTGCACGTGGATGATCTCAATCTCCGACAACAACGCTCACGTCGACCCCGTTACTTTCGGCCAGGCTAGACTGTCTTTCGGCGTCCAATATTTTCTCAATTGTAATCTTCGGAGGAGATCACTACGTGTCAATTCCTTACCACAAGACCTCCATCATCAGACCATCATTCCCTGCACCAACGTGAAAGGCAATAATACCGTTGATCTCTGGTCTCGACTATTCGCGACCCATATAAGTATATGCCGGTCCACACCCCAGATATGCCTCGAGTAAGTTTAGGTCCATTTAACTAGTCGCGGATAGTCTCACCTGAATTCACTTCCGAGCGTTCGAATCTAAACCTGCCACTATCTTCTACGTCTAACAAGCAACATGTCTCGGAGAACGTGCAGGCCACATTGTTTGTGGGGGTATATAACCAACTTTTAGCTCCTTATCTCCATCCCCACCTCTACCCGTCCCGCCCTCATCTGCGAGATGTCTAACGCATCCGAAACTACACACTGCCTCCCTATCTCTGCCCACGGCAACCACGAAGGGCTGCCACCAGCCCAAGAAAATAAACCGTTACTGTCTCGTGTTTCTCTGTTGTTCCTCAGCCTGGTCCGCCGGCACCCGTTCCTATCGTCTATCGTCATCTCTGTGATCCTTACAGGTATTGTTGCCGGTGTCGCGAATCAATCCTACACTCCGGACAAGCGATACCCACCTTTGCGGATTCCACTAAATGAGGATGGGGCGAGTGGTTCACTGACCCTAGTTGAGTTTCGACTAACCATGCATCACAGATCATACTTGTTGGATATGGTGCTGGCTTCGATGAAACCAACAAAAATCTGGAAATCACATGGGAGATCCTGGGATGTGGGGCGTATAGATTACCAACATATCCACTTCCGGCGGCTGGGATACTCAAAGCCGACGAGGGGTGCGGCTCTCTCGATCGAGCAGTGGATATATATCTCAATTGGTGGGTATATATTCGATGCCGATGTCCGTGATCTACCTACTAACAACCGATAGCCAACTCGGGCCATTCTATTCATATGACCCAGCAAGTTTACCATGGACACCAACGGGTGAAAGACAATAGTAAGATCCCCAACGTACTTCCTCGTTCGACTTATTGAATGAACTCGCTTTCATTTAGTCTGGATACCCTGGTTGGCTTCAGCACGTTCCACCTCATAGATTATCTCGATGCGAATATGGCCCCGTTTGATGCCTACCCCTTCAACGTTTCCGTGTTCGCGATCGAGAAGGCGACAAACGAGCCCGTCCCTATCCTCGCACTCACAGCTGGTCAGACACCGGACAACCTCTACGTCTCATCCGTCGAGGCGGAGACGACGAGCAACTACACCTACGATTCCGAGACAGGGCCGACCACGATAAATATTCATTCCAAGATCGCTCATATTAAACTAAAAAGGACCCGGTTCGCGCAGGCACTTACAATGTGCTTGTTCCTCATCAACTGGGCCCTGACTGTCGGTTCAATCTACATCGTGTTCGCCATCTTTAGGAGGGAGGGGACTGATGACGCGGTCCTTTTGCTCCCGATTACTATCATTTTGACCATCCCAATTCTTCGCAGTCTTTATCCCGGTTCACTTCCGTTCGGTATATTCATTGGTGAGTCTCGGGCACTCAAATCCTAGCTCAAGTGCTCACGCTACTTTCAGATACATTCGGGTTCGTCTTGCAGATGATGACGGTTGCGGTGTGCTCCATCACACTGGTGTACTCTATTGCCACCCCGAATTCCGTGCCGAAACGACAAGCCTCCTGTGATAGTGGAAACATCCGTGAGATGTCAAATGCACTCCACACTACACCCTACCCCCCTGTGTCCACCCACGGCAACCACGAAGGATTGCCACCAGCCCAAGAAAACAAACCGTTACTGTCTCGTGTGTTTCTTTTGTTCCTCAGCCCGGTCCGCCGACATCCGCTCCTATCGTCTATCGTCATCTCTATGATCCTCGCAGGTATTGTTGCCGGTGTCGCGAATAAATCCTACACTTCGGACAAGCAAGATCCATCCTTGCGGATCCCACAAAATGAGGATGGAGTGAGTGGTTCACTGGCCCCAGTCGAGTTTTTACTGACCATGGATCGTAGGTCGCATTCGTTGGGTATACCGCTAACTTAGATGAGACCAGCCAACAGCTGGCAATCACGTGGGAGATCCTGGGATGTGGGGCGTATAGATTACCAACATATCCCCCCTCGACTAAAATGCTCGGAGCCGGCGTGGGATGTGGCCCTCTTGATCGAGCAGTGGATATATATTTCGATCGGTGGGTATATATTCGATCTCGATGTCCGCAATCTACCTACTGACAATTTACAGTGAACCCAACCCACTCCCATATGATCCAACCAAGCTCTCGTGGACCCTAGTGGATATAAAGCAATAGTAAGATTCGAAATGTGCTCCTTCGTTCGACTTATCAAAATAACCTACTGTCTTTTTAGTGCGCGCGGTTTGGATGTCATCTTCGTTCACCACGACATAAAGTATCTTGATACATATGTGGCCCCGTTCGATGCATACTCGTTCAGTGCTTTAGTGTTCGTGATCGAGAAGGAGACAAACCAGTCCATCCCTATTGTCACACTCACAGCCGGCCAGGCATCGGAAAAGAACTTCGACGTCTCATCCGTCGGGGTGAAGACGATGAACAGCTACACCTACGATTCCGAGATGGGGCCGACCACGACAAATGTTGATTCCGGGATCGTCTATATTGAAGCAAAGAGATCGCGGTTCGCGCAGACACTTACAATATGTTTGTTCCTCATCAACTGGACCTTGGCCGCCTGTTCGATCTACATCGTGATCCTCGTCGCCTTCAGGAGGGAGCGAACAAATGACGCAGTCCTTTTACTCCCGGTCACCATCATTTTGACCATTCCAACTCTTCGCGGTCTTTATCCCTGCTCACCTCCATTCACTATGTTCATTGGTAAGTCTCGGGCGCGCAGACCTTAGTTCAAGCATTGACCCTACTTTCAGATATATTCGGGTTCTTCCTTCAGATGATGATTGTTGCGGTGTGCTCCATCATACTAGTGTACCTTGTTGTTATTCCGAAGTCCGTGCTGAAACGGTGAGCCTCCTGTAATGATAGAAGCACCGAGTGTTCTAGCTACATGTACCTCTGATATACTGAGCACATGATATTCTTGTGGTCTAGTCCCAAGCCGGTCGGAGGCTCAGCGCTCAGTGCTCAGCCCCGGTGAAAGGTTTGAGCGATCCAACAGCTCTTGCTAGTGAAATTAGTCAAACTCTTACAGTGAAATACAACGCGTGGGAAACCCCTCTGCACGCCCAGCATAGTGGCTGGAACGAACATCAGTGGTGATTCCCGCAAGTGCATATTCGATGGATGTAGACGATGATCGAGATCACTGGCACCGCTTTCTCAGATGGGATTGCGCAAGACCCTTGATATGACCCTGGGAGTGTTTCAGCGGCCGCATGGTTTTTTCGCTGCAGGGCAGAGGACTAAACGAAAGAACACCTGAGACTTACGTCCCGGGAACTTGCGCAATTAAAAAACTTCGCCCGGTGACCTGTCCTGAAAGGGCAGAATCCAGATATTCACTCAAGTGCTAGCGCTAGACACCGATGTTCATGGCCTCGATTCAGAGGCGTCCTCCCCATGCCCTTCCCGCTTCTGAATTCGAAGCTGGATTCTAGCCTGTAATCTGAAAGTGCTCGAGTGGAAGCGTGCCCGCGTTTTCCCGGTCACGTTCACTCCCATTATGATCTACGTACGTCTAGCGAACAGCCTTGCAGGTCGGACCTCAGGCATGTCGCCTGATGACCGTTGGAACGTGCAGGCCACATTGTTTGTGGGTCTATATAACCAACCCTGTTCTCCTTATCGTCATCCCCATCTCTGTCCATCCCGCCTTCATCTGTGAGATGTCAAACGCACTCCAGACTACATCGTACACCCCCGCACCTACCCACAGCGACCCCGAAGATTTACCACCATCCCAAGAGAAAAAACCGTCACTGCCTCCTGTTTTTTCATCGTTCCGAAGCCTGGCCCTCCGGCACACGTTCCCGTTTTCTATCATCATCACCATTGTTTTTGCAGGCATTGTTGCCGGTGTCATGAGTCATTTCTACACTCGGGGCAAACAAGATCTATATTTGCGGATCCCACCCAATAAAGATGGAGCGAGTGGTGTCACTGTCCCCAGTTGGGTTTTGACTAACCATGCATCGTAGATCGCACTCATTGGACATAGCTCTCGCTTCAGTGAAATCGACCAAACACTGAGGATTGCGTGGGAGATCCTAGGATGCGGGGAATATAGGCTACAAATGTATCCTCCCCCGACCGGAGTACTTGAAGCCATAGGGTGTGGCCCTCCTGACCGAGCGGTGGATGTATATTTCAATGAGTGAGTATATATTCGATGCTGATGTCCACGATCCACCCACTGACAACCGACAGCGACCCCGAGCCAAGCTATTCATATGACCCGGCCAAGTTCCCGTGGACCCCAACGGGTGAAAAGCAATAGTGAGATCTGCAACGTGCTCCCTCTTTCAACTTATCAAACAAATCTATTTTCTTTCTAGTATCTTCCATTTGACTGGCTTCCCCATTTACAACGTCGTGGATTATTCTGATACAGATATGGCCCCATTCGATGTCTATTCGCTCAGTGTTGTGATGTTCATGATCAACAAGGCGACAAACGAGTCCGTTCCCATCATCGCGTTCACAACTGGTGGGGCAATGGACAACTTCGACATTTCATCCATTGGGGCGGAGACAACAAGAAACTACACCTATGATTCCGGGGCAGGGCCGACTACGATAAACGTTGATTCCAAGACCGTCCATATTGAAGCAAAAAGGACACGGCTCGTACAGGCAGTTACAATATGCTTGTTCCTTATCAACTGGGCCTTGACTGCCGCTTCAATCTACATCGTGCTTCTCGTCGTCTTCGGGAAGGAGGAGATGGACGATGCGGTCCTTTTGCTCCCGGTTACTATCATTTTGACCATTCCGACTCTTCGCAGTCTTTATCCCGGTTTGTTTCCGTTCGGTATATTCATCGGTGAGTCTCAGGCACCCAGATCCTAGCTCAGGTGCTCACGCTACTTTCAGATACATTCGGGTTCATCTTGCAGATGATGACGGTTGCGGGGTGCTCTATCATACTGGTGTACTCTGTTGCTATCCCGAAGTCAGTGCAGAAATGACGAACCTCTTGTGGTGATTGAAGTACCTCGCTGGTGTGCTGATAAAGCAAGTACTACGTTGCACGTCGGTGTTCCAGGAAAACGAACTGGGCGCATGCACTTCTGATACAATTAGCGATGTACTGGCATGATAAATTCGCGCCGAGTGGGGAGATTACTTAGTACGGGGGGGTATCTATGGATAATTCTAATGCTGGGGAGCGGGCCTAGGGAAACTTTCCACGATCTCAACGCGCGCGTTCAACGCACCATACCCAGATCACACACCAACAATATAACGACTTCCTCTCCGATATCTTCACATACCAAGGATACGGCGACGGGCACAGCCCTTGAACCCAAGATCCTGAGAAGTGGACGGTGGCGGCCTTTTCCGAGTTCTCAACGTTGTTCATCATCCTGTCTTCACATTAGCAAAACGCATTGAATGGTGTGACGCTGTGGCGGGCGTCTATCTACTTCTCGACGAATGACAACGTTCGAGAAGAAGACAGACGCCCGACACAGCGTCCCAGCATTCAATGTGTTTTGCTGATGTGGAGGTGTACCGAGGGGCTGTGAGAGGGGGTGCAGACAGACGAAAGGGCGCCAAAAGGAAAACCTGGTCCCAACTGGGACTACCTTTTTCTGTCGTCGTTTCAAGACGATCATTGCGCCACAGACACTAAGTAAACACTGAGATGATATCTTCAACTTATCACACTGGGGGGATATCCGTAGATATTCCACCTGCGGATGTAGACCCAGCCAGATGGCCCATATCTGGCCCGATCGACCTGGCCTAGCCCGGCGAAACCCGTCTGGCTAGATCGAGTTTCGGTGAGTTTGCTGATGGGTGTCCTCCCCCCGACCCCCCGGACCCTGTGCCCTCCCCAACTATTAATCCGAGGCTGGATTCTAGCCTGTAATCTGAAAGTGCTCGAACGGAAGCCTTTCCGCGCTTTCCGGGTCACGTTCACTCCCAGTACTAGATGATCTCATTACGTCTCCCGAGCAGCCTTGCAGGGACCTCGAGTGTCTTCCGACGGCCAATGGAACGTGTAGGCCACATCGTTTGCAGGGCTATATAATCAAACTTGTTCTCTTTATCGCCATCCCCATCTCTGCCCATCCCACCTTTATCTGTGAGATGTCAAACGCACTCCAGACTACACCCTACACCCCCGTATCTACCCACAACAACCCCGAAGAGTTACCACCAGCCCAAGAAAAAAAATCATTACTGCGTCCTGTTTTTTCATCATTCCGAAGCCTGGCCCTCCGGTATCCATTCCCGTTGTCTATCATCATCACCATGGTTTTCGCGGGCATTATTGCCTGCGTCGTGAACCCCTACACTGGAGGCAAACACGATCTATATTCGCACATCCCACCCAATAAAGACGGAGTGAGTGGTGTCACTATCCCCAGTTGGGTTTTGACTAACCATGCATCGTAGATCGCACTCGTTGGACATAGTTTTCAGTTCAACGAAACCCTCAAATTACTGATAGTTCGGTGGGAAATCCTGGGATGTGGGACATATAGGCTACCAATGTATCCCCCCCCAACCGGAATACTCGAAGCCGTGGGGTGCGGCCCTCCCAACCGAGCGGTGGTTGTATATTTCAATGGGCAGGGGTATATATTCTATGACGATACCCGTGATCTACCTACTGACAACCAACAGAGATTCCAGGTCAGACTATTTATATGACCCGGCCAAGTTCCCGTGGACCCCAACCGGTGAAAGGCAATAGTGAGATCTACAACGCACTCCCTCTTTAAGTTTATCAAACAAACCTACTTCCTTTCTAGTATGCACGGTTTGGTTACCTCCTGCTTTAGCCACCGCGTATACTTTTCCGATACGGATATGGCCCCATTCGACGCCTATTCGCTCAGTTTTTTTGTGTTCGTGATCGACGAGGTAACAAATGAGCCCATCCCCATCATCACGTTCGCGGTCGGTGAGGCGCCAAACAACTTTGAGCTCTCGTCCGTCGAAGTGGAGACGATGAGCAGCTACACCTACAACTCCGAGACAGGGCCAACCACGATAGATGTTGGTTCCAAGGTCATTCGTATCAAAGCGAAAAGGACGCGGTTTGCGCAGACACTCACGATGTGCTTGTTCCTTGTCAACTGGGCCTTGACTGCCGCTTCAATCCACATCGTGCTCGTCCTCTTCAGGAAGGAAGGGATAAATGACGCTGTGCTTTTGCTCCCGATTACCATCATTTTGACCATTCCAACTCTTCGCAGTCTTTATCCCGGTCCACTTCCGTTCGGCATACTCATTGGTGAGTCTCGGGCACCCAGATCCTATTTCAAGCACTGACGCTGCTCTCAGATACATTCGGGTTCGTCTTGCAGATGATGATGGTCGCAGTGTGCTCCATCATACTGGTGTACTCTGTTGCTAACCGAAGTCGGTGCCGAAATGACCATCCTCCCGTGATGACGGACACACCTCACTGCCGGGCTGATGGAACGAGTAGTTACACGTCGAGTATTCTAGACACGCGCAGACATGTGCGCTTCTGATATGCCGAGCACTCATCTCCTTTTCAAATAATAAAGTCCTCCTCACCCTAGGCCTGATGCCTTACAAGCCAATTGTGATGATTTTTACGCAACTAGTCGCAGATACTAGTCTTATCTGAATTCACTTCCAGGCGCTCGAATGGACGCTTGCCCGCGTCCCCCCGGCCACGTTCATTCCCACTATGCTTGTAGGGACCTAAGACACGTCGCCTGACGGCCAATGGAACATGTGGGCCACATTGGTTATGGAGGTATATAACCAACCTTGTGCTCCTTATCGTCACCCACATCTCTACCCGTTCCGCCTCAACCCAACCAGGCCGCAGGTATCTTTGCGCTCAACGCCACTCCAATATACTGGACAGAGTCTACAATCCCCCATCCCCGGCTTCATCCGTGAGATGTCCAACGCACTCCAGATTACACCCTACACCCCCGTATCTGCTCACGGCAACGCCGAAGGGTTACCATCAGCCCAAGAAAAAAAATCATTACTGCCTCCTGTTTTTTCATCGTTCCGCAGCCTGATCCCCCAGCATCCGTTCCTGTCGGCTATCGTCGCCGCCATAGTTCTCGCGGGTATTGTTGCCGGTGTCGTGAATCAGTCGTACATTCGGGACAAACAAGATCCGTATTTGCAGGTCCCACCCAATAAAAACGGAGCGAGTGCCAGGTGTCACTCTCCCCAGTTGGGTTCTTGGCTAACTGGCTGGCATATATTGTAGGTCGCACTCGTTGGACATAGTTCTGGCTTCGATGAAATCTATCAAGCGCTGACAATCGCATGGGAGATCCTGGGGTGTGGGGAATATAGACTAACAGTATATCCTCCCCCGACCAGAAAACTCGAAGCCATGGGGTGTGGCTTTCTCGATCGAGCGGTAGATATATATTTCAACGGGTGGGTATATATTCGATGCCAATGTCCACAATCTACCCTAGTACTGAAGTACTGACAACCGGCAGCGATCCCAAGCAACTCTATTCATATGACCCAGCAATGGTCTCGTGGACCCCAGATATGGGTGAAAAGCCATAGTAAGATCCGCAAAATGCTCGCTCGTTCAGCTTATTGAACGAACCTGCTTTCTTCTAGCCTATCCACCTCGATTGGCTTCACCATGAACCATCTCGTAGATTATTTCAATACGAACGTGGCCCCGTTCGATGCCTACTCGCTCAGTACTTCTGTGCTTGTGATCGAGAAGGCGACAAACGAGTCCATACCCGTGGTCACGTTCGCAGTCGGTGAGGCACCGGTCAACTTCGGTGTTTCATCCATCGAAGTGGAGACGATAAACAGCTACACCTACGACTCTGGGACAGGACCGACCACGATAAATGCTGATTCCAGGATCGCTCATATCAAAGTGAAAAGGACACGGTTCGCGCGGACACTTACAATATGCTTATTCCTTGTCAACTGGGCCTTGACTGCCGCTTCAGTCTACATCGTGGTCCTTGTCGTCTCCAGGAAGGAGGGGATGCATGACGCTGTGCTTTTGCTCCCGATTACCATCATTTTGACCATTCCAACTCTTCGCAGTCTTTACCCCGGTCCACTTCCGTTCGGTATACTCATTGGTGAGTCTCGGGCACCCAGATCCTAGTTCAAGTACTGACGCTGCTCTCAGATACATTCGGGTTCGTCCCCCAGATGATGATGGTCGCAGTGTGCTCCATCATACTGGTGTACTTTGTTTCTATTCCAAAGTCGGTGCCGAAATTACAAGCCTCCTGTGGTAATGAAAGCACCTAACTGTTGGGCTGATGGAGCGAGTAGTACACGTCGAGTGTTCTAGGACGAACTGGACATGTATCTCTTGTTGAATATGTACATTTCACGCTTCTTCTCCGTCTTTTGCCTTTTATGATAGTTAGCTCCCACCGCGTTTTTTCCTCATCTCCCAGATGATCTCGTAGTCGCTCTTTCTCTGCTGAAGATCATAGTTTCCAACATCTCTGACATAATTGATGGTGTACTAATATGATAGATTCACAATGGGCGGAGATTATTCAATACGAGGGGGTATCCGTATACCTCCTAAGGCCCAGGCCCCAACTTCGGATCCGCTCCCCACCGTCACGAAGAAACTCCCCATGATCTCAACACATTGTACTTGCCTAGACCACAGGACCACTAGCGTCACAATCTCCTCCCCGACACCCCATGTAACAACCCGCATCATGAACACGGCACGCGCACACTGTTCGCAAACAACAAGGGGGAGATCGTATTTAGCTGTCCACGTGGTACACAGGGATATTCACTGCAAAAGAGAGCAGATCGATTAACTGCAGACACAAAACACGTGCAAGATAAACAACACCTAGAGTCACAAGAAGCAGATGCCAGGAACAAAGTGTGAGTGATAGAAATGAAGATGCAGGTGATGCAAAGGGGGGGGGGGGAAGATTTAGAATGCAGCGACGGGCACAGTCCTTGAGAGGTGGACTGTGGTCCCCGGCAGCCTTCTCGACCACGGAAGCCCCAGTGGACTTTCGAGGGGAGTGGGGATCACGAGGACACCCACTCCCGAGGTGATTGATTTAGCGTCAACAGACATCTCGTTCACTCCTGGAATGGCAGAGATCTCTCGATGAACGAGAACGGGAGAGAACTGGACGGAGCATTCCGTAGTCTCGACGACAGCCTGAACGCCGGTGTCAATCGGCAACGTGGTAGCGTCAACACTCTTCTCCGACACCTGTGGGGGAACGACGACCCGGACGGCAGACATCCTCTCTTCGGCAAGTCCGATGGCTCGGAGGACGTCGTCCTCTAGAGGTGTTCTGGACAATCGATCTTGTGTAGACAAGGCTGAACCAACGCCTCACCCCGATCTACTCCCATCTTTGTAATAATGCCGAAAATAGACATCAAAGCCGAAAAAATCTAGGCAGATGGAGGGCGAGCATTATTGGACATCGGAACGGGGGCAGGAACGCAGGTCCAAATAAAGACATACCTTAACGGTGACGAGCGACTCGAATAATTTGACCGCTTGCCGCCGGAGAGGATCGCCAACCAATAGGACGACGAAAACATCACAAGCAGTGGTGAAGGCACCTCCCCACAACGGGAGTTTTTGGAACATGACAAGACCCGTGGCGGAGCCAAGGAGTTCCGCGAAATCGGTGCTTATTGTGATCTCTGCGAGGACAGAGAGGGTAAAGGACGAGCCAGCGGTATAGTGACGTATGCTTAGAACGATTGCAAAACAACAGACGGCAATGGGAGGCGAGATCTAGATGAAGCACCCACTGGTCAACGGCGTTTGGGGATTGTCGGGGTGCCCGGTGCCCGAGTTTTACCTGTTCTGGTGACGCATCCCAGTTTACTCGCAAGACTCTGCACAACGACCGCATGAGATATTGAATCAGAGTGTTACGAAAGAAGCCATACCTGAAGCAGAACGGCGAATAGACTCGCTAAGAGGACGACGACGAGGAGTTCATACCCGGACTCCGATCAAGAATGCAAGTCTACTCCCCAACCACTCCAGGAATAATCCTCGCCGGATTCATGGATGTTTTCGGCATTTTTAGGATCTCACCTGAGTGTGGATTCGATCTCCATTCTTTGTGTCCCCGCCCGCACCTGAAACTCCTCCGACCGACAACTCTACAGCGTCCGAAGTGTCCGAGGTTAAGGTTGAGCCCTCGGCAGTGACTGTAGTTATCGGGGTTGGACGTGGAGTTTTTTGAGGGCGAGCCGCAATTACTTGGCAAATCTCTTCGAACTCGGCCTTTCCTCGAGACCAGTCTCCCACCGCGTCGTCCGTGTCATTTTAGTACTCGTATTTTGCGGATCTGTCCTTGAACACGTTCTCTTCGCCCGCGTGGACTCAAGATGGTTTCCGCAGAATTTGTGGCCATCGAGGTACTTGGACTATAGAGGAAATGAGTTCGGCGGTCTCAGTAGACGTACTACCCATCTACCCACTACGCAGAGGTAGTCAGGATGGGTGTCTGGTGAACGTCGACCAACTGTGTAGGGGAGAAACAGGAGGGATTAGTCTTCGCAACAGTGGCGATCATAACGGAATGAGCTCCTGGGGAGAATAGGATCACAGACAGAGATCGAAACGACCCGTAACCCCTCTCACTCACTTCCCATCCTCGTACCCTAGACAATCCCCATTCTCAATGACAACCGCACCCTTACCCTTCTTGAAAACTCCACTATCTCCCTTAACATCCCCCTCCGTCTTGCGCATATTCCTCCGGCAATATACAGTCAGAGCAGAAACACCCGTGTTGAAAATCCCCTCCATGGGCTTCAGCGTATCCTCCTGAGCGAGCAACAACCTGATCTTCGCCGACGTGTTGGTCTCAGGTGGCATTGCATTCCTCAGCGCGGGAAGCTCGAGCACCGCGGGTCGGATCCGTGAGTGATGCAGCTCCCATACCGCTATCGGACAGCTACAGTTCAGGTTGATACCGGAAACGTCGTTCATGACGTTCTTGGTCACCTTAACGGCGAGTTCTGGATCTGCAGAGCCAATTTGGTAGTGAGGTAGGGTTTTCTGACGGGATGGGTTGACCGGATGGCTCTGGTTTTTCCGTTGCAGTTTACTACTCCAGCGACGGCTAGAAACAACGGTGACGGTCATTTTATGAATGGCGGTGGGATATTTGGATGGCGGATGAAAGTGAAAGGGCCTAGACGTACGAACGGCAGCCCGTTCAGCATGGAGGGGCGCCTTGTCGACAATCTCTGCATCCCATACGGGAGATACACCGTCCTTCACGGAGAAAAGTCTCGTAGGGATTTTGAAACAAGAAATCGTGAGTAAAATTTGACAAGGAGGCTAGCCGAAGCTGAAACCTTGGAAGCACCAGACCGGACCATCGGAGCCAACATAATCCCATTCGCTTGTAGTCCTCGCTCGTCAAAGGAACTCCAAGCTCGGTCTTTTGGCTGCTCTCGGGGACAGAGGAGCGGAAGGAGAACGTTCGCATCGAGACATTCTCAAAGGATATCTGATAGGCTTGAGAGTGGATTGGCTCGAACGGAGGAGAGGTCGTTCCGAGGTCACGTGGTGTTTATCAGGGCGATCGTGACGTGGCACTGGGTCGCGGAGATTTTTTAAATAAATAAAAATTCGGTGGTTTATATCCCGCTAC
>Ga0307515_10009820_pt1 | contig 18439 bp, 12 predicted proteins | sample 17_EM_MG_FD_194513 | JGI IMG/M metagenome (GOLD analysis project Ga0307515, IMG submission 194513) | Populus trichocarpa ectomycorrhiza microbial communities from riparian zone in the Pacific Northwest, United States - 17_EM | ecosystem: Host-associated > Plants > Roots > Unclassified | place...
GCGAGGCATTGCAAACTCCTCCAGGATTTGATCGCGATAGAGGATTTGTATGAGGATCAAAAGCTTCAAATTCAATGGCGAGGGCAAGGTGTTGTTTTGACATCCGACGCGTCATGCGCGCGATGGTGCGCACGTACTAAATTACTATGGGGCGGGCATATTACAAATGCACGCTAGGACTTAGTTCCACAAGCAACGTAACCGACACCAGAATTTCTCGGTGGAGCGCAATGCAGCGCCAAGGCTTTTGCGGGACGACATTTCGACCTTGTCTTCCGTTTCAAGCTATCCTCTTCTCTCATCTTACTTCACTACGACCTCAGTACTCTATTGTCTGGATTCCTTCTTCGATCTCTGCGCTCTTCTACCCCAAACTCCCCTTGGCCTATTTTTCCATGCGCGAGGAATAGGCGCCTTTGCTCATCAGCACCCCGCTCCTCCAAAACATCACGCCTCCTTCTGCGCCGCTTGAAATCTAGGTCGACAGAATGGCCGCCAACGGGGCGCAGCAGGCTTTTGCGCCTGTTCTGAGGGCTCTCGCTACCATGTCAGCTTCAGTAGGCCGCGCGCAGAAGGGACAGGCCCATGAATTTCTCGAAAAGTTCCAGAAATCGGTCAGTGTGTATCAAAGAGCCTAGGCTACCGGGCGACAGAGCTGACACAACCTTTTCATAGCCTGAGGCATGGACAACAACATTCGAGATACTCCAATCAGAAAGCGCTGATCCAGGAGCTAAACTGTTCGCCGCGACGACTCTGAAGGGCAAGGTATGGAAATAAATGTTCGGAGTTACTCTGTTCTGACATAAACAGATTGTATATGACCTCCACCAAATTCCTCGCCAGGCGCTTCCTGGCCTACGAGACTCATTACTCAATAACCTTATTACCTTCCGCGCTGGTCCTAAGCCGATACGAATGCAGCTTTGCGTTTGCCTGGCGAACCTAGCAATTCAAATGACAGAATGGAAGGATGTGCTCCCGCTCATTCTGTCCACTCTTGGAACCGACCCACAAACCCTCCCTTGTGTCCTGGACTTTTTGCGTGTTCTCCCAGAAGAAGTCACGGAGGGACGAAAGATCAACTTGACAGTACGTTCGGCCGAGACATCACCATCAACTTACGGGCGCCTTCCAGCGGTACCACGAATCCAAATCAGAATCAGAGTCTAACACTTCATGTTGTTACTAGGAAGATGAATTAAGTTACAGGACAAAGGAATTGCTCGAGGACAACGCCCAGCAAGCTCTCGCACTTCTCACGCAATATTCACAATCCTCTCGTATGTATAATGTACCGATAGTAACGAATAGGCTAACTCCTTTCACTCAGCAACTGCATTCCAGAACCCACAACTTCTAGACTGTATAACTTCATGGTTACGCGAAGTTCCGCTTAATGATATAGTCAACTCTCCTCTTCTCAAGACAATCATTGACGCCCTTTCAGCCGACGAATCTTTTGAGGCCGCAGTTGAATGCATGTGCGCAATTTTCAATGAAACGAGAGACGTGGATGAATGCATCACTATTATTCAGACGCTTTATCCGCATATAATTGCGCTTCGACCTAAGATTGCCGAGGCTGCTAGGGAAGAAGATGTGGACAAGTACAAGGGGATTGCCAGAATATTTGCTGAGGCTGGAGAAGCTTGGGTGGTCCTTATTGCGCGAATGCCTGTAGATTTCCGAGTTCTTGTCGAAAGTATTTTGGAAACCGCAGCTTTGGACAAAGAGAGGGACGCCATCTCTCACACCTTCAAGTTCTGGTACGAACTGAAGCAATATCTCACGCTCGAGAGATATATGCAAGCGAGATTGGAGTATGTCGACATTTACTCCAAGCTGGTCGATATCATGATTGGCCACCTGGAGTATCCAAAGCCAGAAAGCGGGAACGAAAAGGATCTCTTCGAAGGCGACCGGGACCAGGAGGAAAAGTTCCGGGAATTTCGCCACCAGATGGGAGATGTCCTGAAAGACTGCTGCGAAGTCATTGGCGTCACAGACTGCTTGGAAAAATCCTACCGCCTCATCGAAACCTGGGTCAACACTTACGGGCCGCAAGCTAGAACTGGTCTCGTGCCAGAATGGCAGAAGCTCGAGGCACCTTTATTCAGCTTGCGTGCGATGGGACGGATGGTTCCTGCCGAGGAAAACATTATGTTGCCCCGCTTGATGCCCCTCATCGTACAAATACCAGATCATGACAAGGTCCGCTTCCAAGCTATCATGGCTCTTGGTCGGTACACAGAATGGACAGCTCATCATCCTGACTTGCTGCAGCCTCAGCTCGACTTCATCATGGCTGCATTTACCCATCCATCGAAAGAGGTTATAAGAGCCGCAGCACTCTCGTTCAAGTTTTTCTGCAATGACTGTGCGGATCTGCTTTCGGGCTATACTGCGCAACTACAACAGTTCTATGCCACTTATCTTGATACATTACCTTCAACTAGTCAGGATGAGATAACAGATGGAGTAGCTTCTGTGTTGGCAAAACTTCCAGCAGATAAGATCTACGAGAACCTGAAGCTCTATTGCAACCCGGTAGTTACCACTTTGATGGCGATGGCGCAGAGTGCTAGTAATGACAAGGAAAAACTGGCTCTTGCAGGTATGTATAACGCATACGAAACCCTCTTGTTGTGCATTCTGACAAAACTTTCAGACAAGCTTCAACTCCTTACGATCTTTATCCAATGGGTTCAACCATACATCGAACAATCGGACCAAAATCCCGCCGTCAAATACTGCCAGGAGATCTTCCCCGTGCTAGCAGCTATAGCTGAAAACTTCGTAACGTGCACCCCAATTCTGGAACGTATATGCCGGTGTTGGCGGTACATGGTGCTTTCCTATCGAACAGCTATGGCGCCACTGCTGCCGCTCCTTGCAGAAAAACTCGCCGCGGGGTTCAACGCTTCAAGACAGGGCTGCTTCCTTTGGGCGACTGACTCTATTGTTCGAGAGTTTTCCGAAGGTGTTGAGCAAGTTGACGACAACACTACCAATGCTATCTTTCAGTTTTATGAGCAGCAGGCGACTACATTCCTAAGAGCCATGAATGATCTACCTCCAGAAGAGTTACCGGATCGTAAGTCTCATTCTCTACATCAAGCTGAGAAATGTCTAACAAGATTCGTCTCCTAGTTATTGAGGATTTCTTTCGGCTTACTGTCGATGTCCTCCTCTACTATGCTCCCAAGGCTATTCCTTCACCGCTTATGGAACCGATTCTCGCTGCAGCGTGTACCTCGTTGACGCTGCTCAAAGAGGAACCCATATTCGCAACTCTTCATTTTCTCCGTGACTTGCTGGGCTACGGAGGTGAATTTGCGCCATCGTCTAGCTTCGACCAAAGCCGGCAACGTGTGCCTGCAGATGTCCAGGGCAGAGTCAAACAATTAGTCGCAAGCCAAGGGGAGCAGTTGGTTCAGCGCATCATGACGGGGATGATGTACACATTCCCTCGTGACTGTTTCCCCGATGCGTCCGGCGTTCTCCTTGACATGTTCCAATTGATGCCAGAGCAGGTGGCAATCTGGGTGCAGAATACGGTGACGATATTACCACCTGGCTCGATAACTCCTCAGGAGTCGGAGAGGTTGCTCAACAACATCAAGCAGTACGTTTACTCGAGCGCCCTTCAGACGCCATTTCATTGCTAACTTCCAATAGACGGGTGCAATCTGGTGAAGTTCGAAAGATCCGGGGGCTTCTTCAGGACTTCACCAACTCATATCGTCGTCGCAATGTTGCGCCTCGAGAAGGTTTGGGCCGGTTGGAGGCATCAAGATTCAGATTCTCAGGGTAACTGTACAGTGGGTGGGATAGCAGTAATGGTGGTGACATGTCATTCGAAGCAACTTCTGGACAGCATGGCTTGCAAACATTCTCAGGGGAGCATTTTCGGGGGGAGCCGGAGTTTAGCCGTGGCGATATAGTGTTTTTTTCTTTAGGCATGGGGATGGAATTATTGAAATTTGGGAAGCGGTGAATGGAATGGTACGATTTCCTGATTTTTCGATGGTCGTGGTGTCGAGTAAGAGTCTGTCCTGTGGTGACTGCGTCGATACAGGGCTGGCGTCTAGGCCGCAGCGCTTGTTAAGGCGATGTGCGCCAATTAGACAGTGCAAGAGCACGATATAAAGGGGGATGAATTAGTGGCAGTAATGGCAGTGGTGGCATCGGCGAAGTTTAATGGTGCTATTGGAAGTTAGGGAGAGAATGCCGGGAAGCACTCCACCAACCCCTTTAGACGATGTCTTCTCTGGTGCTGCTTCCTTAGCCAATTACAGCTTGTGCGGGCTCCAGTGTCCCCCCTGTGTGCGCGCGCGCAACACAGCAATTTCGCTTTGTACGCGCTAGAGAATTTCAGGTTTAGCTCTCATAATTAAGCTTAAAAAATTAAAGGCTTTGCCTTTCTTGCGGGTGCACAGCTCTTTTGGCAAGCGCACAATGCACTTGACTAGTGATTACCGAAATTGCTGTGTGTTGCGCGCGCGCACAGAGAGGGACACTGGAGCCCATATAAGCTGTAGCCGTGACTCGACTGGTGCCAGGCGACCTATTGGTGGGCTTCTGATCTTGGCCCACAGTGATGGGAGGACTGCACGCCATTTTGATCGAAGCAGGTTTTACTTCAACGTGGCCTGAGATCGTGGCACGATCACGGTTCTCAGAGTTTCTTGCTCTTGTTTCTCCACATCCGGGTGGGCGTGGAGAGCGGTTTTCTTCAAGTCGGAACATTCCCGACTGATGGCGCGTCAGTTTTGTTTTTGGATCGTTCAATGCGGGTGCCCTAGGCTCCGCCCGCCTCCCTCCGTCCGTGCTTATCCGCCGCCGACGGTGACTGGTTCAGCCTGACTACTGCTATCCAAAAAAGGGGGGGCCTGTTGCTGCGCCTAGGAAACCCGGCCGGGGGTTTTCAGCTACATTTGACAGCTGCATGCACGACAGTTGCCACTGAACCCTCCCACACGGCTACTGCATACAGGAACGCGAGGCCTCTGAGTCGACGGATTCAAATCTCCTACGAGATGTCCGGCAGTGCGGCGACTGTAAGAGAAGCTGAACAGCCGGAATGCTGGCAATGATTGACGATGCTTCCTGGACAGGGAGGAAGCGGGTAGCAAGTAGCAGCTGGAAGTGGCAGCAGTACGCATCAAAGCAACGTGACTGGGTAGCTAGCAGCGATTAGAAGCAGCAAGTCGTCATCCAGGTACACACTGCATTTTTGCCTGTAAATCATATCTCTGTATAGGACATGGGCCGAGGCCCAACCCGGGAGGCTTGTGGGTATTGCTGTAACTAACTCCTTCATGTGCGACAAGGCGCAATACCTCCCCGCCCTGGCCGCGTCGGATCACAGGCTTCCGAAGAGAGCGCAGAGAGCGTAGAGAACGCAGAGAGAGAGAGGCAGAGGGAAAGGCAGAGAGCGCTCGGAATTCTCCTAAGGTTGGCGCAGCTAAGCAGGCTATCCGGCGAGCGGACTGTTGGCGATTTGGAGCGATTTGAGCAAAGAAGTTGTCATAGTTTGGCAGGGGTTTTTGGCAGGGGTTTTCAGCGCGTCAAGCCCTCTCTCCAGCAACCGGGTCCACGCTCCAAGCTGCAGATCATAGCAGGATCCTCTTATGAACCCCCGGCAGCCAGCCACCCGCACTGCGGCAGATGCGGCAAAGCGTCCCCACCGCCGTGATCCAGTGCTGTGGGAATGCATGGGATGAATAAGCTCTTGCAGCAGAGACGCCTCGCGCGTCGATCTGCCTGCCTAATACGGACGCTTCAATATTCCTGACAGAGCGCCCGGCGAATCACCACTAGTTGGCATGAGCTAGGCGTCTACAGTTTGACTGCAGTGGCTAAGTTCGTGACCACAGCCAGAAGAGAAGCGGCCAAGGAGGTTGTCCAAGCAGCGCAATCTTAACAGGGAAAGGGGCCCGGCGGCTGCCCGTAGTAGCGTGGTAGTCTCCTTCGCCATGACACTGAGGCCGTGAAAGCCTCGAGGACCAAATTTTCCCGGAGTCCCACGTTCTACGCCTTTTTATCCTTGGGTGCAGTGCGCGCGGGGCCGCAGGACTCTCCGAGGCCCCCCAGCCATGACTCCTGAGTCTCCTGGCTCTCCTGGCTCTCTCCTAAGCTTTCCCCCGTTACTGCAGCTGTTCATGTCATCATATCAAACCGGGCGTGTGCCTCCTAACCCTCCTGAGGGGGTGTGGAAGCGTTGGCATAGCTCTCGACTAGCTTTGGTATGGTTTGACATGACCTAATCGACCATCAACTAGGGAGCTTCCCCTCATGATCCTCGCTGGCATCGGGAGCTTTTTTGCTCACGGCCCTCGTTTGGACGGGTAGTTCTGCAAATAATCCAATGATAATCGTAGTCGTGCCCTTGATCCGCCGGCGATCCCAGGGGTTTTTCGCGGCCGTACTCCCCAGGGTTGAAGCCTTAATCTCCAGTCCGAGCGCCCAGCGGCCGCCTCTCCTACTCTTGATCCAGTGGCGCGGATCTCATTCTAACATGGCCCTTATGGCACAGGAAGGTATGTCTGCATCTGTGATACTCCTCCACACCGAGCGCGTTGCGTCAAAGGGGCAATGCTTATCACGACCACACCCACGAAACTTGAGCCAACGCGCCTTGAACCATTCCCACTGCTCTCACCGATTTCGATCCTTCCCACCCGCAATCCCACTCTCCCGGTTCTAGGCCTTTGACGCGCCTCTGAACCCCCTTCCTGGTCCTTTTCTGTGCCTGTTTCTGTTCAGCCTGTTTCCAACTGGCTGGTGGGCTTTGACGGTTGAGGTTCCGTGCTTCGTATATCTCACACTGTCAATCTATAATCAAATGGATTCCCGGCGGCTCGCAGCCTTCCCGTCCTGAATTATTTTTTTCTTTTCAGGGTTCCTCCTGCTGTGCTTCTCCCGTAGCGTCATTCGGGAGCCACCCGAGCCCTTACGCTCCAACATCGGTCTCAACCTATTTTTGACAGCTCGACCGTTGTTAAATCCCCACTCTCGACGCTCGTCGCGGATCGTCATTTTTTAGCGGCAGCCTGCCCCTCTTGATCTAAGGCTGTTTGAACACGGGCATGCCTCTTTCCGACAACACGGCCTCACGTAGCAGCGCACCTAAGCTTGCCTAGGTACGGTTCTCTACTATTTACTCGGCCGGAAACCCAGCGCCCCGGTTGACGGTCGCTTGCTTATGCTCATCTCACCACTCGACACCGGGCGCTAAGAATATTCAACAAACCCATTTTCCCAGGGAAAGAGATAGAGACAGAGAGAGCACTAAATCCACATGGATAATGGTTCCGCCATATCGACCGGTGCTGGGAATGTCACGCCCACCGGTAATTCAGCTTCTGCACCACCTTCGAATCCAAAGCTGCGGAAGAGAACCAAGACAGGCTGTTTGACATGCCGCAAGCGGAGGATCAAGTGTGGGGAAGAACGGCCCATCTGCAACAATTGCATCAAGTCCAAACGCCATTGCGAAGGATATAACCAACGCGTTATATTCAAGCCTCCGATTGGAGACTGGCCGAATCATCCATCGACTGTAAATACACTACCCTACCATAATTCTCTGCTCCCAGGAGCGCGACCAGTACACCATCGACATCCGCAGCCCATACAACAACAGCAGCAGCAAACACCAGGATCACTAGCTTCGATCCAACCAAGGCCGCTGACACAGTTTGATTTTTCAAACGTCGAATCGGGACCGATTCCTGGACTGGATCCACAGAGCGCAGGAGTGCTTGTTGGAGGACAACCACCCTACTCTCAAGATCCGAACTACGCCCAACAACCTATTCACTCTCCTCACACACAACTTCCTACTCCGACAAGTTCGACTTTCTACCCACCTTCAGTGAATACTGGCTTTCCTGGTTATCAGGGACAGCAGTATCCTCAGCAGGGAGGACAGTTTCAGCAGATCCCAGTTTCGTATGATAGTCATACAATAGACGAAAAACCCGTTGTTTCCGATGCATCGTACACAGCAGTTTCGCAAGCGTACCAAGATCAGTTCGTTTACCAGCAGCGACAGAGTGAAGAAGAGGAACAGAATCCGTATTTTTTTGCCTCGAGTGGTCCTGCTCGAGTGGAAGAATACCAACCTCAGTATGTTGAGCAAAGGACACCATTAGCACAAGTGGCCAACGCCCAGGTTCCAGATTCGCAGACGCAGCAAAGCACTGTGGATCTGGGACGAGGTGCGTATCCACCCCCTCAGCCTGGCCATCACCAGGTGCAGATTCAGATACCCCAGTCAGATTCAAATTACGATGTAAAATATGTTGCGCAGCATACTATTCTTGGTATGTCTCGTATTTAGTCTACCTATACCTTATACCTATTGCTTCTCCAATGTCCAATCACAGGATTGTCGATTTACTGTGTGTCTGCATCTCTCAAGTCCCCATCGTAATTGAAAATCACTCGTCCTGTTCGAATGACAGCTAGTGGGTGAGTGCTAATTGTGTTGCAAATTTGCAGAACAGCCTGCTGCCGTGTCTCATGCTCAGCCAGAGTTTAGAGGCCAGCTCCTTACGTCTGGGTTCTCTGCTGACCACGTCAGCCCTACCCAAGTTCTCGACGAAGCCGCTGTAGAGTACGAAGACGACGATTATTACGACGTTCAATCCGATGAAGAAATGGAGGATGCCCCAGATAACGCCCTCACAACGAACCGGGATTTTGGCATGATCCTTAGAATTCATCAAGAGAGCACTAGCGAAACTAGCATTAGACGATACGACGCATTCATTTACGAAGGGATATTAGATTATTATCGCGCGGAATGGGTGGCGAATCCGCTCAAAAACCCTAAGACTGCTCGTGTTTTTGCGCATTTTATCTACGCTACAGGACCTAGTTTGTCGATCTACGAAAGGAATCCTCGAAATGTGTCGGCGATGTTTACTGAAGGACCAGTCCCGAGCTCGCAGCAAAGCCTTTGGACATATACATTGCCAATGATGGCGTTAAATCATCAGGGGCTGTTACATGCAATGCTGGCACTTGCTAGTTTGCACATTGCGAAGCTGCAGGGCGCATCTGTGACGCCCTCGTTCAAGCACTACGCTTATGCTTTGAAGAGGATACACCACTGTGTAGGACACCGCAAGAAACGCCATCAAGTAACGACTCTAGCTGCGTCTCTGCTCCTAGCTTTCTACGAAGTTATGACAGCAGATCACCTCAAATGGAGCAGTCATCTTGTAGGCGCGAAACAGCTTTTAGTCGAGATTGATTATCGCGGCATGACGAAAGAATCGAAGAGAATGAAGGCTGAGCAAGCAGCGTATGAGCAGAGTTTCCCATACCAGAACCTGGATAGGCTCATGCAGCAACGGCAACTGAACCGCGGATTCAAGGAATTCGCAATGTTACCGGATGAAGGGCTGGTCAGTACCTTGATCGGGAGAAAACTGAGGTACGATGAGGCTGGGCGAGTCGTTGGGAATTTCGAAGACTTTAAGCCATCGAACTCGGTACCGCAAGGATTGGATTTGAGCAAGTATGAGTTGTTCCAAGATCTGTTCTGGTGGTATTGTCGACAGGACGCTTTCCAGAGCATCGTTAGTGGAAATCGACTTCTGTGAGTATTCGTGTCTTTGATTATCAGATTATCTGGTCAGAAGCTCATCAGGCTACAGCATGGATTATAGCAGATGGAGCGACTGCCCCCCACGAGCACCTGTGGGCCGTGCTGACGCAATCTACGCAACCCATGACCACGTCATCCTTATCCTTGGTCGTATCGCAGATTTCGCGGCAAAAGATCGCGAGCGCAAGATCAAAGCGGTGGAAGCAGACGGTGGGCAGTGGAGGCCAACACCTGGAATGCCCATGGGCCCACCCCCACAGCCTGCGCAGACAGGAACGGGTCCTTCGCCTACTACTATGGGTCCAATGGGTCCAATGGGACAATCACCAAACACAGCTGCAGGTCCTCCACCAGATTGGACGGGAGGACCACCACCGGGCTGGACTGGAAGAGCGCCACCGGGTTGGACTGGGGGACCACCGCCTGGTTGGACAGGGGGGCCGCCCCTAGGATTTGGGATGGGAGCTCCCCAGGGCTCTCCCATGGGTCCTCCACAAGGATCTCCTGGCTACCCTCCACAAACATCGCTCACGGGAGGCCCATCACCGCTTATACCGCACGTTGGCGCTCAAGGTCAGCAGCGACCTAATGCTCCAAATCTTTCGCAAATGCCATCACAAGGTCCTCCATCACAAGGTCCCCCACCACAAGGTCCCCCACCACAAGGTCCCCCACAAATGCCCACCTTCTACGGGATGGCACCTACGCGCCCCCCCACCGCCATGCCATCCTCGTATGCAAACCCACGCCAGACCTCCCCTACGAGCCCCTCCCGCGCCAACATCGACCTCGAAGCCGCCTATAAGACCGCCCTAGAAGACTGGTCTCAAATACGAGCGGCCCTATGCGCGCTGGAGCAGCACCTCGGACCCGCGTTCCAGCCGCTCTCCGCCGAATACCACCAGCCACTGCAGACGCCCTTCGGCGACGCTCGGCAGTACCGCAGCTACGACATCGGCATCATATGGGCGATGCTCTGCATGGCGCACATCATCAACATCCGCTCGCACCCATCGATGCCGCCCGCGGCGATGATGGCCGCGGGCGTCGCCGCGCAGCAGACGGCGCACTACGCCAACGAGATCGGCCGCATCGCCGCGGGCATCGTGCCGACTCCCGCCAACACGCCGCTCAACCCGTCCCTCGGCGCCGCGCTCATCGAGAGCACCATGTCGCTCTTCTTCGCCGGCGTCCAGTACCGCGACGCGGCGCAGCGTGCCTGGCTCGTCTCGCGCGTCCTCGACATCGAGGCCCGCACCGGCTGGGCCAGCGCGGGGCTCATCGCGCGCGGCTGCGAGACGGCGTGGGAGAAGGCTGCCAGTGCTGGCCGCGGCCCGCCGTATCACGGTCGGCGCGACCTGACGAACGTCGATGATCGGCTGAGTAGGAATGTGGTTGCGGATCCGGCTGCGGGGCCGCCGAGGGAGTTGAGCGATCGTCGCTTTGTGCTGACGAATCCGGGCACGAGGGTGCATTGGGCGATGGGACTGCTGAGTGTGGAAGAGGATTTGGGGAGAGAGGGCGCAGGGTTGCCGAGGGTTGGGCTTGTGCCGTGGGAGGAGGGGCAGGAGGAGGGGCAGTAGGGGGGAAATAGGGGGGTGGGTGGTAGGTTTAGGGAAAGGGAGGAGGAGAATAGGGTTCGGGACAATCAGGGTTAACGTCAGGGTCGATATCAGGGTCAAAGGCAGAGTCAGGTCGGGACAGGTCAGGTCAGGTTAAAGCCAGGAAATCGCGGTAGATATTAATGGAATTAGCGAGATGCTTCATGGGAAGCATTAGGGATACGCAGGAACGGTTTTCAACCACTTCTTTCTCTATAGAGACTATATAGTATAGCGGGTTTCTAAGGGCGGGGCCGGGGTGTTTTTAGGTTTGACAAAAGCGCTACTGACGAAGTTATGCTAATGCGGTACGAGATATGTAATATAGAAAAAGTTTCGAAGTTCGTCTTGCGAGAACCCGGCCACGTGTCTTGTATTCTGTGCGAGGCATGATTTGAGCGATCATGTGCCCCATTTCTCTAATGTGGTAAGTAGCAGAATCCTAAATGCGTTGTGATCATTCTGGCCAAAAACAGCGTTTGTCCCTTAGCGGCATAGTCGGGCTTTTAGCCAAGGATATGCGATGTTGAGACATAGTTTAGCGCTAACTATATCAGAGGATTAAAGCATGAGTTGTGAAAATAGCGCATCGTTTACAGTGGCGTTCGATGCTTTGATAATTCTCCAAATGGATCCCTGCTATCCTTGTTTAGGGAGAGGGCCGAAACACCAAAAGGGGTTACCAATTGCGGCCCTTTGCATGCACAGTTAGGGGTGTAAATACACAGTGTAAGTCGAAATATTACACGAGTACACCGTGTATTACACAAATATAATGCACCGCATAGTATAAGCTTATATAATGTTGTATATATTATAATCCTTAACGTCCTAATTATTACCCCTAGGCCCTTTTATAACATGCGGAACGTTAATCCCCTAACGTAAATTTTGACCTAAGTTTATAAGTAATAAGCCAATTAATTTTAGAGCTTTATTATATAGACTTTAATTAATATATATAGAGATAAGGTTTTCCAGGGGGAGACCCCCTGGGACCCCCCTATATAGAGCTTTTGCTTAATTTAGAAGTAGTAGTAAGATTAAGGCGCCTTAGTTACTGCTAGGTAAGGATCTACTACAGTAACCGAGGCGCCCTACTTAAGCTGGGCTTAAGGATTATATTGGTCACGAATCTAGTATATATTTGGACTGTAGAGCTTTAATATAGAGCCCTCTATATAGGATCTGATATAGTAAATTATGATTCCAATTTAAAGCTTTATATACTAAATATTTTTAATACCTAATAACTAAATCGCCGTATAGCTGGAATTAAAGTAAGTCTACTACCCTAACTCGATTAAATACGCGTGTAGGAAGAGATATAACTGTATATAAAGACGTCTGACATAATTAAGTAACTACGTTATTGCCTACCTAGTTCGGACGTATAATGTTAGCGACTCAGTTAATCGAGGCATGGGTACGGCAAAAGGGACGCGCGAGCCTGTACGATTGGGTTGTCTATAAACGAGAATCTAAAGCTAGAGAAAGGAAAGGAGAAGAAGAGCAGCGCCGGTCGAAGTAGGGTTCTTTTATGGGGTTCTCTAGTCACGTGACCGCGAAGTTCTGCCAGTTCTGCCAGTGCCGTAACATTACCCCCCCCTCCGCAAAAGCCTGTCCTCAGGTTTTGTAGTCCGTATTATGCTTATGGGGTGTTCTTATCTTTATGTTCTTCCGGTAGCTTATCGTCTTTGCTATGCTAGCACTCCATCTACTTGTCTAGGTACTTTGGGGGTCCTGGTTTATTAGGGTAGCGGTTATAAAATTCTTAAAGCTTATGGGGACTGCTAATAAAGTTCCATATAGGGTACCAGGTAGAATTTAGGTTATAGCCTTTCTAACTAACGCGGTACTTTAGCGTTTTCCTTACTAGTTTATAGGCTAGTACTTCTTTAATTTCCCATTCGTTGTCGCCATTAACTTAAATTAGTAGGGGAGGTTCGTTCTTTTGTCTAGGCAATGGGTTATTTGCAGCTTTCTATAGCTTATCCGGCGAGAAAATAGGGTAAACCTTAATTAAATCCGGGAGCTTTACTTTATATAAGTTACCTATCTTCTTAAGGACCTTATACAGTCCCGCCATTTAATAGTCTAGCTTACGGCTAGGCCGTTCCGTCTTCTAGTTCTTTATTATAACCTAGACTATATCGCCTACGGTAAAGTTAGGTTCGCGCCTATGCTTATTTACCTACTGTTTTATTAATTTCTGGGCCTTTTCTAGATTTATATAAGCTACCGTCTAGGCTTCCTTTAAGCGCTTGGCGTACTGCTAGGCTTCCTTATAAGACAGTTTTTCGCGTACGGTCCGTGGTCCTTCTAGTCTATCCCAGTTAAAGCTTATTTGGGGTAAATACCCTATTTCTAGTTAAATAGGTGCAAATCCCGTAGAGTTATAGGGTAGGGTCGCCTGGGCGTAGTCTATTAGGAGTAGTAGTTTGCCCCAGTTATCCTAGAAGTAGTTAACAAAAGGCTAAAGTCTCTAATCTAAATATTAATTTATAATCTCCGTCTGGCTGTCTGTTTAGGGGTAGTATACTATAAAGAGCTTTAGCCTAATACCTAGGATCTAGGTAAACTCGTTTTAGAAGGCCAATATAAATTACGGGCTATAATCGGATATAATAGTATCTAGTAGTCTGTAAATGCGGTAAACGTAGTAGATATATAGTTAGGCCGCCTCCTTAGCATTAATATTCTTATAATAGGGAATTAAGAACGGGCGCTTGCTAAAGCGGTTAACTAGAATTATAACTATATTATATCCGTCGCGGTCTATAGGTAGCTTATAGAAGTCTATAGAGATATACTACTAGGGGCAGTTAGGTATTAGGAGAGGTTTCAATAATCCTAGGGTTTTATCTCGTGGAATTATAGACCTACGGCAGTTATTACAGTTCCGTATATAATGGTTAATATCTATAACTATTCCGGGCTAGTAGTAACGGTTACTAATAATTTTATAGGTCTTATTTTTTCCGGAATAGGCCGTAAAGACTTAGGTATGTGCTTCGGTAATAAGCCGGGTTCGTAAGTTCCGTTTCTCTACTACTACTAGCTGTTCCCGGTGCTTAAGCAGTCTATTTTTAAGGAACTATAGGCTAGTAATATCCTTTACCTTTTTGCGGTACTCCTGTAGAGAAGGGTCTATACGGTTTACTTACAGTAGTTTATTAATAAGGTCGAATTCCATAGGGTTAATAGGACATATCTTGGCGCTTAGAGATTTAGTACCTAGTTCTTCTTATATCCAAGGGTTAAGGTACTCTAGTTATAGTAGCGTCTAGGTCCGTAATGAGATCTTTACGGCTATCTAGTCATTTAGGTCCTATTTATGTCTTATAAGAGCGTCCGCATGGTTAGTGGCGCCTAGCCTATACATAATTAGGAAGTTGAACTGGGATAGGATATCTACCTAGCGCGCTTGCCGGGCCGTAAGGGCCTTAGTTATTATAAAGTATTCTAGGGCCTTATGATCCGAAACTACCTAGATAGACTTAGGGGTCCCTTCTAGCTATGCTCACTAGTGCTAAAAGCTAGAAATAATAGCCAACATTTCTTTATTGTAGATTGGGTAGTTTAGCTTAGCGTCTATTATAGTCTTTAAGTAGTAAGCAATAGGGTGCTATTCTCCGTCCGTCTACTTCTAGGAATAAACGCCAGCAATAACACTATCTAAGGCATCCGTTTTTAGCATTAAGGGCCGTTTTAGGTTAAAGTGGGCGAGTAAGGGAGCGGAGACTAGTCGTTTCTTAAGTTTATTAAAAGCCTGCTTATATACGGTATTAAAGTAAAAGGGCTGGTCCTTTATAGTAAGGCGGCTAAGGGGTAGAGTAATTCGGCTGTAGTTCTTAATAAAGCGTCGGTAGAAGTTATAGAAGCCTAAGAATAACTATATCCCTTTTACGGTCCGTAGTGGTTCCTACTAGTTAATTACAGCCGTCTTTTCTGGGTCTGCCTTAATTCCGTCCATACTAATAATAAACCCTAGGTACTTTATATACTTTACACTAAATTCTAACTTCTTAATATTGGTCTAGAGGCCGGCCTTACGGAGCTGTTATAGGACCTTATAGACGTGCTCCTTATATTCTAACTCGTTCTTAGAGTAAATTATAATATTATCCAGGTAGGCTGTATAGAAGTCGTTAAGGTAGTTAAAGAGTATATCGTTTATATATCGTTGGTACGTAGCCAGTCCGTTAGTTAGTTTAAAAGGAAGTACTTTATACTTATACGATCTATATTAAATCTGAAATATAGTAAGATCTATAGATCTGGGGTCTATTCTAATTTAGTAGAAAGCCTAACAGATATTAAGCTTTATAAATACCTTAGCTCTATTTATTTAGGCCAGTGTCTTATTAAATAGGGGCAGCGGATAACGGTCTTTGCGGGTTATATTATTAAGCTTATAGTAGTTAATATAGAAATAAAGTCCTCTATTTAGCTTTTTTGTAAAGAGAATAGGGGAGGTAAAAGGGGCCTGGCTAGGCTTAATAAACCCCTTTACTAAGTTATTAATAAGGTACTACTTAGTAGCCTATAATTTGGCAATAGATTATTTACGGAGGGGGGTATAGCTGAGGGCGTTTTCCTTATCTGACTTAATCTCGATCTTATGGTCGTATAGTTAGTGCGGTAAAAGTATATCGGATACTGCCTTAGAGAATACGTCTTTAAACTTCCGATATTAATAGGGTAGTTTCTGTTCTACCAGCTCTTTGTCTATAAGCTCGCTTTCCTATCCGCTAAGCTCGCTTTCCTTTTCCTTAAGTATTTGGTTAATTTCGTATAAGCTAGTTATAAAAGTAATAGTATCTAGCTGGACCAAGTTCCAGTAGAATCCTACGGCACTAATACAGCAGATATTAACTGGTGGGAGGTCCGTAGGTTTTCTTACAGCTATTTACCGGACTATATTTTGCGGTCTAGGGTTTATAATTTTTTTTAGCTCCTATTCCATCTTCCGTAAGTTATCCCTTTAATCTATCAGTTTAGTATAGCGTCCGACGTTTCTTACTATTCTTTATAGCTGCCTAGGGCCTAAGCTCTCTATAGGGGGCTTTTTTGGGTCACTACTAACTTCCTAGGTCTTTAATGCGGGTAGCGTAATATAGGTAGTTTGGGGGCGGCGTAGTATACGGATCCGTTGCGGATTAAGATGTATATCTTTCTTAAAGGCCTAGTCCCTACGTATAGCATTAGCCTAGTAAATAGTGTTAATCTAGGGCTGTATAAGGTTTTCTATTATAATGCTAATTTCTTTTATAAAGGAAGGAGTTAGGGGTAGGGTTTCGGGCTAGATAAGCCGTCTACTCCGTATATTAAGCTATAAGCCTAAATAGGCTAGCTATTTTCTTTTTAAGATTATATTATAGCTTCTAAGGTCCGTAATAAGGAAGGGGACGTTATATTACCTTCGTCCGTTAACACGGAGGTAGATCCGCAAGATAGTTATAATAGGTGGCCCTATCCGTCCGTTATAACCGCGAATAGGGATTAGTTTAGGTAGTTCTTTAAGAGGTACATTTAAAAAGTCAGCTAGTTTTACAGCGCACTTTATATTAATTAAGGTAAAGGCATTTACTTCTAAGTTAGCTAAAGCAGAGGTTAAAACTTAATATCCATTACGGAATAAAGTATAAGGGATAGTGCAGCTTCTTCTACTAACTAGCTAACCTAGATTAATATGTAATATATCGATCCCTTTTAACCCTAAAGAGGAGTCTTCCTCTAGGGTTTCTCTTTTTCTAACTCCGCACTATCCTCCTGGATTAATAGGACCTTGTTTATCTTTACCTTTATTAGGCAGTTCCTTATAGGGTGGCCTATTTAACCGTATAAGAAGCAAACTCCTTAATCGCTAAGGGCCTATATATAGGGGTCGCTATATATAAGCCAGGTGTATACTGGGCCTATAGCAGAGGTAGCTACGCGGCTAGCTGCTGGGTTAACTATAGGAGTTGCCAATTATGCCGGGGCACTATGGGCCGTACTCGCAGTACTTGCGGCCTAGTTTATAAGGTTTCTAGTTTTTAGCCAATTAGCACATACCTTAATTTAATAGAGGCCTTAGTTAATAGCTAGGCAATGGTCCGTAAGTTCCTTTAACGTCTATACTATAGTATAAGCTAGCAATACGGCCCGCTGTAGGTCTAGGGTAAGCTTGTCAAAGAGGTCTAGTAGTAGGTCTTCCTAGGGGATCTAGGCCTGTCCTCCTAGGTATAGAAAGCGGGTTTAGAAGGCTAAAAAGGTCTCCGTTATTTTTATATTTAGGCTTTTATAGCTAAGGCAGGCGTTCTATACTTTAAAAGGGTCTTTATAAATAGAAGACAAGTGTTTAATTATTTCTTCTTTAGAGATAAAGGGGTTTGCTAAGTCTTTAGTATATCGCGAGCGTAAATACGTCTAGGCGTCTCCGCCAGTATAGCCGAAGACGTAGGCCATTCTGGCTTGGGCGTTAGGGAAGTAGTCTGCATTAACTTTAAGCTTGTCCCGTAATTAAAGCTTCCAATTATTAAATATAGGGTCGGTTCCGTCTGTAAGTAGTAGGGGATCCACGACCTTTGCCGACCGCTTCGGTGCTATATAGGCCTTAGTGGATTTACTAAGGCGCTAGAATAGGGCCTAAAGGACTATAGCGAGTCTTTAGTTATCTAATAATGACTTATTATTAGATACAGGGGTATCTCTAGCTTTAAGCAGCTCTTATAGTCGTTTAATTTTAGTATTAGCAGCCGCAAGCTCCGCCTAGGGGGTTGAAACGTTAATTATTTCTTTATCTAAAGTATTTAAGGGTCCTGCAGCTGCTTTACCTACTGCCATATTTTGTGGCATGGTGGTAGGGGTATTAGGTAATTCTAGGTAATTTCTTTAGGGGTTCTGGTCTGTGCGTGTCTTATAGGTCCTTTCCTTAGGGTTCTGTTTTTTTCTTTTAGGTCCTATCCTTATGGTCCTATTCTTGTCCTTAGGGTCCTGTTCTATATTCTTGTCCTATTCGTAGTCTTATAGATATATTTAAGTTCCTTTTTAGGAAGAAAGAGTAGAGTGAGCTTTAGATAATGTTAGCGACTTAGTTAATCAAGGCATGGGCACAGTAAAAGGGACGCGCGAGCCTATACGATTGGGTTGTTTATAAACGAGAATCTAAAGCTAGAGAAAGAAAAGGAGAAGAAGAGCAGCGCTAGTCGAAGTAGGGTTCTTTTAT
>Ga0307515_10009821_pt1 | contig 18438 bp, 5 predicted proteins | sample 17_EM_MG_FD_194513 | JGI IMG/M metagenome (GOLD analysis project Ga0307515, IMG submission 194513) | Populus trichocarpa ectomycorrhiza microbial communities from riparian zone in the Pacific Northwest, United States - 17_EM | ecosystem: Host-associated > Plants > Roots > Unclassified | place...
AACTTATTTAAGGCCGCCTTTAAGAATACATTTTTATAGTTTATATAAATAGTAAAAAGGAGGCGTTTAACTAGTTCCTTATTAGTTTCCTTAGCTAGTCTTTCCTCTCTATTATTAATAATTTGGTTAATTTTATATAGGCTTATTATAAAGACCTTATTATCCTTCCGGTATATATTAAAGTAGAACGCTATAGCGCTAATTATGGCGATATTTATAGTAGGGGGGTTGCCTAATAATAGGGGTGTCTATAACTTTAGGGACTTCTAGGGTATTAGCGTTATTATTACTTCTTTTAGCTCCTATTATATCTTTTAGAGGTTATCTCCTATATCCTATTAATACGTTCCCTTCCATACCGGTTAGATCTATATAATTTAGATATTATTTATATTACTATTTATCCCGCTTTTATACGTAGAGTTCTCTTTAAATATAGCGCTTTAGGAAAGTATCTTTATTAGTATAGAGTTCTTTCTAGCTTCGCGGCGGGCGTCTTTTTAGATAAAGGCTAGGTTATAGGCCCGGATATCCTACTAGTAAGTAAGATTAGCCCTTATAGCTAGTGTCTTATAGTTAGTTCGGATCTCCCTAATAAAGGAGGGTAACCTTAATCTATCCTCTAGCCAGATAAACTATCTTTTTTATCCGTTTAACTAAATATTAAAATAGGATATCTATTTTTGTTTAAGGATTATATTATAGGACCTTAGGTCTAAAATATAAAAGGGGATACTATATTAGCGTTGTCTGTTAAGAGTAATATATAACTTTAAGATATAGGTAACGGGCCGACTAGCTTAGCTGTTATAGCCTTTTACTTAGACAGGCTTCTCTAGTTAGATGGCTTCTATATTTAGAAACTTAGCGATATTATTTATATAAGTAGTATTTATAAAGGCGAAGCTATTTACTCTAGTGTTAATAAGGGCGGTTATATTAACTCTATATCCATTTTAAGATACTATATAATAATAATTTATTGCTAAACGTCCGATTTAAATCCCTATTGGGCTTACGCGGACTACTCCTTATATATATATAGGGAGAAAACTCTATTTAAGAAAACCCTATAATCTATCTTCCTACCTTTTAGGACTCGCCTATAAGGCGCCTGCGAGTTACCTATAGTACTCCTACTACCTTACTTTTAAACTTCTTTGGGAACCACTACTGCTGTAATAAGCCTATGGATGCGCTAGTATTATAAACTTTACTTTACTACTATAGAGTTATTAGGGGGTGCTTGTTACTTACCCCCCTACCCTTTATTACTATTTCCTTTATAACCCAAAACTGGTTTAGTATATTTTGGCTAATAAGCTACTAGGTAACCGCCTTAAGGCTTTTTTATGTTAAGAGTAGTATCTTATAGTTCTCTATGCTAGCTACTAAAAGTATTACTTCTTAGTTAGTGCGTAAGGGGCATAATAGTATTATATATTTTGGTGTCTATTTTAGCTAGCTATATTCGCATCTTAGGCTACCTATTAGAATACCTACCTAGTAGAGCTAGTCTTTTAGTCCTATTATTTCTATTCTTAAGAGTGTTACTATTATATTTTCTGCCTTTATTAGGCCTTCTTAGAGCCCTAGAGTGTTTACCCCCTATAGCGTTAACTATACTACGGCTTAGGTTCCTTTTGCTTTAGTTAGCCTTTATACCTTTAACTTTTATACGCTTTTTTAGCGTTGGTCTAGCCAGTATTATATTATAGTAGATAGTTTCCTAGCGTTCTTTTATACTCTACTTTAGCTTCTTTCTCTCTCTTACTATTATCTTTGCTAGCCTCTTACGTATCTCCCTTCCTCCTCTATATGGGCCTAGGCCCTAAAGCAGCACTATTTTTCTTCTACTTTCTTTACCTGTTTCTCTAATATATCTTCCCTACTTTAGGGTTATTAGTTTGTTCTCCTATAAGGCGCCCTAAGGTCCCTCTATAGTTTATTTAGGCGTATTTTAATATACTTTATAATATTAAAGTTACGTTCCTTTTACGCCCTTTATATTATAGCGGCTTTAATATATAGTTATAGTGGGGGAATATTAGCTTCCTTCTTAAGCAGTGCTATAGCCGTTTGCTTATATCCGCCTATTATACTTTAGAGGTAGGCTATTTAGACCTTTTAGAGTAGTTTAAGGAGTAATTTAGGGGGGCCTTTCTTAGATTCTCTAATGGCCTAAATACTGGACCTATATGTTATAGTTGGCTAAACGACTACTATATATAGTAGGCGTGACCTCTAAAAGTATGGACCCTATATAGGGTTAATAATCCTAAATAATATAATGTACTATACTTAGCCCTTATGGGCCGCTTATATTATATATACGCTCTACCAGAGCTTACTATCTACCTATACTCCTAATACTCTTAGGCCTTAAACTAGTTAACCCCTAAAGCCTTAAATGTAAATTATATGCTAGAGATCTGTAGATTAGTTACGTTTTCTTATAAAATAGATTAGCTGGTATTTCTCTGGTAAGAATTAGACTTTATATTATCTTACCTATTCTATATAGGTATTATAAGCTTTCTCTAGTGTTCTATAATTCTCTGCAGCTATTAGCCCGTATATAATTAGGTTTATATTGTTAACGAAGCCTATCCCCTAGGTTGCCCCTTCCTTAAAGGAGTTAAGTAGGTTGTTTATAAAGAAAAGGAAAAGTATAAACAAGAGGGGTAATCCCTGTGGTATTTCTGTTATAACTATAATAGGGGGGCTTTAGTATCTGCTAAAGACTAATAATATTTCTTTTTAACCTATAAACCCTTAAATAAATTATATAATCTATTTTAGGAAGCCTTTTGCCCTAAGGATATATAGGAGACGCTTATAGGGTACGTTGTTATAGGCGCTACTAATATTTAGGCTAAGTATTAATACTATAAAGTCCTTTTGTATCGCCTATATAGATTTAATAGTGGTAGCGAGTAGCGTAAGTGCTAATAGTGTTAAGCGGTTCTTTCTTACCCCTATTTAGCTTTATAGTAGTAAGGCGTATTCCTTAGCTATATCTACTATGTGGTCCCTATTACCCTTTCTAAGATCTTGCTAAGGGTATTCTTTAAGGCAATAGGGCGGTAGCTCCCTAGAAGTAAGTAGTCTGCTTTACCTTCTTTATATAGGATAAACGTTATTATAGCTCTTCTAAGTCTTAGGTAGTAGCCTATTATAAAGCATACTCTAGCTATATCTATAAGCTAAGGTGCTATTATTAATCCGTAGGTCTTTAGGGCTTTATTTAGAATCCTATCTAGTCCTAGTACTATATTATTTAAAAGGCGGCTAATAGTTCTAGCCATTTCTTTAGTTATTATATTGCTGTTAACCCTTAGGTAAGTTACTAGTGCTTTACTTATAATATTACTAAGATCTGCTAAGGCTAGTTAAGGGAAAAATCTTTTTATAAGGATCTTTGCCTTCTTATTATTGTTGCTTATAGCTAGTAATTTACCTAGTCTTTATAGGGGCGGAAGGTATAGGTTTTCTACTAAACGTCCCGCCTTTTTCTTTACCTATTTTGCTATCCTTTAAAGACCTTTATTATAGGGGAGGCTTAGGTTAGTAGCATGCTTATTTATAAACTATCTCTAGCTATTTCTTACTTCTTTTTTTAGGGTATTCTTTAGCTGGTTTCTTATATCTTTATATTATCTCTCGTCTTTAAAATTATAGTTACTTATATATTTTCTTCTTACTCGTTATTAACTAATAATAAGAACCGCGTATTATACGGACTATGCGTATTTTGTATAGGGGCCTGGTTTTAAGACTAGGTAGTACTCTTCTAGCCTATTTTTAATTACTGCCTAAATCCTTTCTAGTCTTTGGTTGATTTCCTTAGGGGTAGCTAATAAGCTTCGCTTGTTTAGTATTAGGTAGATTTCTTCTAGGTCTTAAAGTTATTATTTAACTATATTAAGGAAGCTGTTTATTTTAAGCTTTTTTATTACATATTTTTTACTATTTAGTTACGCCTTAATATCTAGATCTAGCTATATTTAAATAGGGATATAGTCTAAAGTAAGTACCTATTCTTCTTTAGGGTTATACTTTTTAAGTCTCTAGTATAGGCCTTTGTTTATAAATATAAGGTTAATTATACTTTTAGTGGTGCCTTATTGCTATATAATTGCTTTTAGGGGGGCAGCTAGCTTAAGGCCTTAGATGTTTATGGCTCTTAGTAGGTACTCTACCTATTATTTAGCAGTAATATAGATACCCCCCTACTATAGGTGGCAGAGGTTTATATTTCCTAATAGGATAAACTTTATACCTTTGGTTTCTAGTAAGCTTATTATTAATATAATATTCTCTGTTTATGGGACCCCTTTAACCCTAGGGTTATATATATTAATAATCTATACTAGTCCCCTATATATCTAGATTGTTATAACTATAATATTTAGGTTAACTGCCTACTATAACTATAAAGATAGGCTAATAGCCTTACTAATTATAAAGCATACGCGTATAGCTGCTTTTAGTTTGTATAGGAGCTAAAATCCTTAGGGGCAGTATATTAATTATATATAGGCATTATAATACGGCTCTTATATAGTAAGGATATAGTATTTCTCTAGGTCTAGGCTGTTTAGTAAGGGCCTTACAAGACAGTAGTTTATATTGCTGTAGTTATATTATATAATAGATAGGTAGCGGACCCCTAGTGGGGGTCCTTTACCTTTCCTTCGTTCCTTACTTTTTCTATTTTTACTTTCTCTAGGATATTTAGAACTTCTATCTCTTATATCTATACTCTAGTTACTACTTATTTTATATAAAGCTTTTTATTTTTATGTCTTATATTCTTACTAGCGCTTTTATATCTAAATCTGTTATTATCTCTAGTTCTTCCCCTGTTCTTACTAGTTGGCTATATACCCTTTAAGAGTTGGCTACGAATGTTATATTTGCCGCGTTAAGTTTAATTCTTAATTGTTTTGGTTTTAAGCTTGCTGTAGCTGTCTATAAGGGTCTTTCTATAGGGCGTTCTCTTCCTTATATCCCCTATAACCCTTATATCCCTATATAGTCTAGTAATATTATATAGCGTCGCTTCTAGCCCGTTAAGGCTTGGGATAGCTGGCTTAGCCCCCCCGTATTAAAGGTAGGAAACGCTAAAAAGGCACCTATACCCCCCTAGCTTATTACCTATTATTTCTATTTATATAACCTAGTATATAGTTATTCCCGTAGCTGTTAAGCCCTTACCTTTTATCTTCTGTATTTAATATAGTCTACTCTTTTTTATACTTTATATGTGCTTTAGTAGCAGTTTACGCATTTTGTTTAGTCTTAATTTAAGTAGTGTCTTATATTATAGGGGCCTATATAATGGCCGTAGCACACCTATACTGCGTATATGGATTAGGTATATCCCTATTATATATAGTAATAGCATTATTTTAGGTGGAGTCTATAGTTATAGAGCCTTATATTATATATAAGGCTATTTATAATAATACCTTTTTAAATAAAGAGTTTTTATATTCCTAGTATATATATGCTAATAATAAGGGAGCTATATATTTAACTGGCGTTTCCCTAGCGAGTTTCTGGCAACCCTTATATTCTTTTATTGTTCTTATTATATGCTTAGTTTATATTTTCCTATTAAAGCCATTAGATTTAGGTGATCTTAAGTCCTAATATAAGGCGTTCCGTTTGTTTTACTATTTTATATATAGTTGCTATATTATCCGCCTAGCGTCCCTTTTCTACCCTAAGGCTTAGGGGAACTACTAGGACTTTAACTAGGTAATCTTTATGAAGTACTTTTATGCTAATATGTTCTCCTAGCCTATCCCCTACCCTTTATTTCTTTACCTATTAGCTCCTTAAGATAACTCTAATATCTCTACTCCTAAGGTATTAGACTATAATAGCGTTATAAACCTCTTTATAAATCTTTATAAGGACTTCTGTTTCTAATTATCCCCTAAGCCCCTTTACTTTTTCTATATTTAGTTATATTATAATTATATACCCGGATATTATCTTTAGGGGGGTAGGTTCCCTATACTATAGATATATAGCTACAGCGGCCTAGGTGCGGTTTACCGGTAAGGAGGGGTTTTATTTATTTTTAATTTTATTTAGCCGTTAGAGGATTTAATTAAGGGTTTACTAAAGGGGCGCCTAAGGTTCGCTAGACTAGCAGAGCCATTCTACTAGCTATATTAGTTTATTATAGCTAATAGTTGCTCCCCTATAACTATAGATACTAGACACGTTTAATAGGCTTTATATTTTATTAGATGCCTTTTTAATAGAGGTCTTTCTACTTTATAGTGTGGTATTCGCCCGTTCTTATTATGGAGGGCTATTGCTAGGCGTAGTTCTAGTAGACGCGCGCGAGTATAAACTACCGTCGTTTAATATATGCCTTCCCTGTGATGTATATATCTTAGGGGGATTCTCTAGGTGTTTTTTAGGGTTCTTTTAGTTGGTTTTGGTCTTTTTGGGCTAGGTGCAGCAAAAGCTCCTTTATAAGAGAGTTATTAGAGTTATTCGCGTTTAGCTATAGGTTAAGATACTATATATAAAACTATAAAATACTTTCCACCTATTAACTAACTAAGATTAATCTCTTTAAGATCAATAGGGTACCCTAGGGGGGAGTCTTTCCCTAAGGTTCTTTTTTTTCTAACTTATTGGACGTTTCTTCTTCCTTTATCTCCTTAATATTACCTATATCCTTTAGCTCTAGGCAGGATAAGGTAAAGTAACCCTACTTATTATAGTTAAAGCATATAGCTAAGGCAGGGTTAATTAGAGTATTGTGGTAAATACTAGTTAATAGCGTAGTATATAACTAGTTAGGCGAGGCTCGCTAGTATATAGTTATAACCGCCTTTAGTATAAGAGTAGTTGTAACTTATCTTCTTGCTCTAGCTTCTATAGGTATAGCTAGTAAGTTCTAATTATTATAGAGTTGCTTCTACTAATTAGAGCGGGCGTTAATTTACTTTAGTTCTAAGTTTAATAATAGGTAATAAGCAGTAAGTCTTTTATAGGTTAGTAGGTTATCTAAGGTTATAGCAATCTTTTCTTAGAGCTGGATTATTAGCTTATTATATAGGTCTAATCGGTAGTTCTTAAGGGGAACTTAGCCTTCTTCTATAAGGTATAGGAATTAAGTTTAGAATTTAATAAAGGGTTAATTTAGTTTTATTATTAGGCGATTATAGTTATAATAGGCATTTTATACTTTGTTTGGGTTAATATAAATAGCCACTAGGTGCCGTATTATCTTATTAATAGATATAAATTAGATAAGGGAGTTATCCTTAAACTTGGCTTAAAGGCGCCGTTAGGCGTCCCCAGTGGTTTAACTAAAGAGGTAAAGCATTTTAGCTTCTTTAAAAAGGAAATAGTTATAGTTAACGCGGAGCTTTCCTTATACTTAAATCCTCTAATTTTTAAAGGTAGGGTCTATTCTATTAGATAGTAATAGGGGGTTAGGGAGCTTAACAGACTTTAATTACTTCGTTATTGTATTTATACTCTCTAGTATATTATATTTAGTAGAGTAAACAGGTTAGCTAGGGCTTTAAAAAGGGGAAGCTAAGCTATTTTATAGGGCTGTAAGGCTTTCTAGGATCTCTTATAGGGTCTCTTATATATTTTTTACTTTAAGATAATTGGCTTCCTAGCTAGCTATAAGGGCACGAATCTACTCGCGTATGTTTATAATATTATTATTATCTTTAATTTCTAATCCTAATTGGATTTTAGGTTCCTCTTAGGTAGAAGCAGCTCTCTTAAATAAGCTTACTTTAGGTGCCATTATTAGCTTCCTAAGGTTTATTAGTATTATATGTTTTAGTTTTAATTTTAGAGGTATAGGTCTAGTCCTATTTAGCTTATAAGGTAGAATATTATCTAGGCCTTCCCAGGCAATATAGAGTTGTTTTAGTGTTTAAGTATAGCGCGTTAATGCGTCGTTGTAGACGAAGTTTCTTTAGGGTGGGATATTATTAAGGCCTTCCTAGGGAAGGTAGGGAGAGCTTAGTATAATATTATAGCTTAAATAAATGCCTTTAAACCGAAGCTTAAATAAAAACTATATTACGAAGATACTAAGCTAAAGAGAAGGAAAAGGGGTCGCTAGGACTAATATAAATAAATATATAGGGTAAGCCGCTAAGGCGCTAGCTTTGGGCGGGCTAATTATAGGTTAGTAGAATATGGCAGAATTTGGTAAGTAACGTGTAATAGCGCTATTATAGCTACCGTAAGGCTCTTAGAAGTTATATAAGAAGGAGCTACTAATAAATATATTAGAAACCTTTAGGGGTAGGTTTAGATCTAGTAAAGCTTAATCTAGGCTAGATAAAATCTTTTATAACCTAGCTAAGGCTAAGGGCTTTTTAAAAGCTACCTAGTACCTACCTAAAGTATAGAAGACTTAAAGAGTTATCTACGCTATAAATGGAAAAAGGATATAGACTAATTAGCTAAGGCCTTTAGTAGTTTAGAACTCTGCTATAGACCTAACGCCTAGTAGCTAGATAATTGGGTTTATAAGGTAGACAACTTCTTTAAGATACTAATAATATAAGATAATACTAAAGAGCGTATACGCTAAATTATTAGTAAGATTAAAGACCGATTACTAAACTAGATTGTACTTAATTAGCTTAATAAAGAGTAAATTACTATATAGCCACAGCTATAAACCTTCCTAAAGAAATAGACTTAAGATCTGTATATTATATAATATAATAATATAGAGCTATTCTAGAATAGGATATAGCTTAACCGCTATAACTTCCGCTAGTTTATAAACTTTATAAAAACTTATACTTAATAGATGGATTTAAAGCCCTTTAAAAATAAGGACAGTAGTATCTATAAAAAGGAGAATATTAGGTTTATCTGGGCTAGAATTAAATTAGTAATTTATAATAAAATAAAGTATATAGGAGCCCTATTGCGGATTACTATATATATAGATTTTAAACGAGCAGTTCTAAACGCTAAAGATATAATAAAGAACTAAACCTCTTCTAGTAGGAAGCTAGGGGGTTACTAAAAGCGTGGGTACTTTAGTAGTAATATAGGGCAGACTTAACCTTTAAAGAAGCTATTCTTAAAAAGAACTTTAGAAGGGTTAAAATTAGGAACCTTAAATAATGGGAAAGACTTCTAGGGCTAACCTAATACCTGTCCGCCGCCTTTATAGAAATACTTTAAAAAGTTAAAAGAAAACTCTAGAGGTAGATTCTATTAAAAAAAAATAATAGGGTGATAACTGTACTAACGATTTTTAAAAAAAAGCTCTAGTTATAACCCTCTTTTAGCTGCAACTAGGGCAAGATATAAAAGGAGAGACTTTTTATATTACTATTAAGCTGGAAATAATACTCCCTATAGGTGAGGTATAATAGTTCTAAGCACTATATAATAGCGGTGCTAAAATTAATCTTATATAATATAATTTGGTAAAAGAGTATAAACTTATCCTATTATAAAGGTAGCGGAAACCTATTATAGGCTTCCTAGATAAGTATTGGATTAAGCTATATAGTGCCTATAAGCTTATAGTGTTAGTAACTAACATATATAACCGCACTAAGGTAGTTAGCCTATAACCCTTCTAGGCGGCTAACTTTGTAGGTTATAACCTTATCCTTAAATACCCTTAGCTTATAGAAGTAGATTTTAAAATACGCTTTAAGATAGGAGCCTTTAAATAATAGAATAATAAAGATTTAGAAGGGTGTATATTACTAATAAGCTTAAAGGACATCCTAGAGAATATAGCCCTAGGTAAAATAGTATACGCTTTATACCTAAAGGAGTATTAGATCTAACCTCTATTTAATAGCAAGATAGGTATAGAGCTTAGTATAGATAATAACCCCTTTATAACGGAGACCCTATAGGGAATTACCGGATAGGTCGCGGAGATATTATAGGGAGATAGCGATCTTAAGGATCTTATAAAATACTTTAACCATTATAGGTTACTCTAGCTTAAGTAATATATAGAGAGTATGCTATAGTATCTTAAGCGCTGCGTTAAGGATTTCCTTACCCTTTACTGGCTACTGTATAAAACGGTGTAACGTATAGTGGCAACTATATACGAGTAACCACTATAGTGTATAACGCTGCCTATAAGTATCTTAAGGGAGCTTTAGGATCTACCTAATAATAATATAGAGGACAAACATAACCCTAATTTATTAAATATTCTAGTAGGCCTAAGGGACTTACTAAGGGTATTTTTAGGTAGGAGAGCTAAAGTTCTACCGTAAAACTTAGAGTATAATTATACAATTAATCTGGAAAAAGGTAAATAACCACTAAACCTTTTTATCTACAACCTCTTGTATAAAGAGCTTAAAATCCTATAGAAGTACCTTAATAGGTTACTAGAAAAGGAGTAGATCCAGCTTAGTAAGTCGCTAGTAGGCGTACTAATCCTCTTCGTCCTAAAACCAAATAGAACTATAAGGCTATGCGTAAACTATCGCGGTCTTAATAAGATTATAATTAAAAACTATTACCTACTACCACTAGTTAGTAAAATGCTAGATTAACTATTTAGGGTAAAGATCTTTATAAAGCTAGGTCTATAAGACGCCTACTATAAGCTCTATATTAAAGAAGGGGATAAGTAAAAGACCGCTTTTAAAACCTAATACGGCCACTTTAAGTATTTAGTAATGCCTTTTGGGCTAGCCAATACGCCTATAATATTCTAATTATATATTTATAGAGCCTTAAGGGGACTAGTTAACCGCATATACGTTATTTATTTAGATAATATCTTAATTTACTTAAAAGATAAGGATTAATATAAGCAATACGTCCGCGAAGTGCTAGAATATTTAGATAATTAGGGCCTCTATACTAAGGCGTTAAAGTATATCTTTAACACTAAGTAGGTTAAGTTCTTAGGTTACATTATAATGCCTATAGGTATAGTTATAGACCTAGTACAAGTATAGACAATCTAGAGTAGCCAGAGTTAGAGAGTTACTAGGATATTTAAGTGTTCTTAGGCTTTGCCAATTTCTATAAGCGCTTTATCTGTAGCTGCTTAGACGTCGCCTAATACCTATTTAACTATATTACGGAAGCTTCCTAAGGCCTAACCTAAGGAGTAAAAAGCTTAAAGGCGGCTAAAAAGAAAACTAAAAAGGGACTAACTAAATAGTATAAGCTATAGTTATAGCCTAAAAAGGTTTAAAAGGCCTTTTGGGAACTTTATACAAAGTTTATTAAAGCTTTATTACTATGGTATTTTAACCTAGATTAGCTATTAATAATAATTACTAATATATTAAATTTTGCCTTTATTAGTATCCTACTATAACCTAATAGGCATTTAGACGCTACCTAGCTCTATTAGAGACTAGTAATATTTTATAATAAAAAAATCTAGAGACCTAAAGTTAGGTATTATACCTATAATAAGGAACTGCTAGCTATAGTTAAGTGCTTTAAATAGTGGCGATACTACCTTAAGCACGCAAGCTATACCACTTATATACTCTTAGATCACTATAATCTATACTACTTTATAACTATAAAGAAGCTTATACCTTAACAAGCTAGATAGGCAGAGGAGCTTACGCGATTTAATTTTAAGATTAAATATAAGCTAGGAGAAAACAACCCTACTAATAAACTGTCACGACGGCTAGACTATACTAAAGGCTTTAAAACAGGAGAAGGAAAACAGATAATAAATATCTTACTCCCTATATTACAGAATAAGCTCTAGGTGTAGAATACTTAAGCACCTATAGCTCTATATACTAAGTCTTAGGCAGTATAAGCCCTATTAGTTTCTACTAATGTTCTAGTTAGTACTTGGTCCGTTACTAATAAGGGTCTAAAAATACCTAGATAGGATATCCCTAATATATTCTTAGAACTTAGTAATATACTATCCCTAATTGCTAAGCTATCCTCTTAAACTAATAGCGAAGCTATAGAGTAATTGGAACTCAGAGCCCTATAATAACTAAAGAACTTTAACCTCGTAACGGCCTTCCTAATATATACGTATTAAAGAGTTATAAAATCTATAGAACTATCTAGTCTTATACTTAAAATAGTATAAAATAAAATAGCTTTTACCTAAAAACTATCTAAAAGGTTAACGGATCTTATTTATAAGGTGTAATAGAGGAATACTTTCTATATTATCCTTAATATAAAAGTAGACTGGAAATGTAACGGAAAGGAAGCTACTAGGTACTACTATTAGGAACTAAACCTAATGGGCCTATTATGTAAAGGTAGTAAGGTTTAGGTGCTATAAGAAGTAAATCTATAATAGAAGATTCTTATAAAGAATTATAATAATCCTTTAGGCGGCTACTATAGTTAAATAAAGATAGTGGAATTACTTTAGCGGAAATACTATTAGCTAAGGCTTAATTAGGAAATAAAAGAGTATATTAGCTATTACGAGAAGTATTAAGTATATAAGATCCGCAGGTATAAGCTATAGGGTCTACTTAAATTAGTTCCCCCTGCTAGTAAGCTATAGCAATATTACGCTAGAGACTTTATTACGGATCTCCCGCTATTTAAAGATAGCTAAGAATAAATATATAATTTGGTCCTTATACTTATTAATAGGTTTTTAAAGTATATCTAATACCTTCCCGTTAATAAGATAATTAATATATAAGCGCTAGCTAACCTAATTAAGGAGAAATGCTTTCTTAAAGTAGATTAGCCGCACTCTATTATTACTAATAGGGGCAGCGTCTATATAAGCTAGTACTAGTCAGACCTATACTTCCATTTAAAGATAGACTACTATTATAGTATAGCTTTCCATCTATAAATAGATAGGTAAATAGAACGCTAGAACTAGAAACTAGAGTCTTACCTATAAATATATTTAAACTACTAGTAAGATAATTAGTGTAAGTGTAACGGCGCTATCGTACGTTACCTACTAAATTCTGCTATATTTTGCTGACCTGTAATTGGCCCGCCCAAAGCTAGCGCCTTAGCGGCTTACTTTATATATTTATTTACATCGGTCCTAGCGACCCCTTTTCCTTCTCTTTAGCTTAGTATCTTCGTAATATAGCATTCGTTTAAGCTTTGGTTTAGAGGCATTTATATAAGCCGTAACATTATACTAAGCTCTCCCTACCTTGCCTGGGAAGGCCTTAATAATATTCCACCCTAAAGAAACTTCGTCTATAACGACGCATTACCGCGCTATACTTAGACACTAAAACAACTCTATATTGCCTGGGAAGGCCTAGATAATATCCTACCTTATAAGTTAAATAGGACTAGACCTATACCCCCAGAATTAAAACTAAAGCGTATAATACTAATAAACCTTAGGAAGCTAATAATAGCACCTAAAGTAAGTGTCGGGAATATATCACGTGTGGTCACGTGTAGCCGCGGCACTAGCGTGGCGAGGAGCCTTAAGCTCCTCACCCTTCCTCATTCCAATTGAAAAAGCTTTATCAACCAACATCACTGTAACCCTACTTGAGTAGTCGTTATTGGTGAGTCACCCTGTGTAACCAACACTGATTAGTGGTTGAATACACAGTCAACTATAGAGCAGCTAGGTTTTCGAACAGAAGAGACAGTCTCGTGCAGGGGTGCTATATGCGCTCATATGGAATAGATTCCGGCGATACTGTGCTACCTTAGACTTGCGGAAAACTAGTAACAGAAGTGTTACTGAGTACTAGGAGATACCAAGTTGCGTCCATCACGTAGAACAACCACGTTTACGAAGATTTGGTCGAGTACTTTAGGTCAGAAGTGTCACTAAACCTAGGGTCCCAAGTTAACGTCCGAAACGCGTCAAACGACGTCCAAAACGCGTCAAACAACATCTCGAATTGCCTACCTTTTGACAGCAAACCTACGAGATTCTACAAACCGAAATCCTACCTACCTTCGACGTACAACACCCCGTCGATTCTACTTCTACAAAACTAGCAGCTACGGTTTGACAGCTGCCTTACACAAATCTTAATCCACCCCCTACTGCCCGCCAAATACACCTACGCACGTCCGTTCATTATGGCGTTAACCTACCCAAAGAAGTACGAGAAAGACATTAACCTAAAGACATGGAACAAAGCCATAATTGGCCTTGCAAACGCTAATGAACAAGACTTAAATGGATTTTTATTACACCGCATGGCATATTACAAGGACAGTGAATACAACAATACCGCGCTATGGGAATGTATGAAGGAGGACTTTGTTGGATGGACAAAGGAAATATGGGCCCCCGTGAACAAGGATATCGTACGAGACTTCCGTAACTTTTTACGGGAGTATGGAGTATTCGTCCCTATGGACGGGGGCGTTATTGGAGACAATATTCAGGAGCATGTTATTGATGTAAAAGAGGAGCATGAATGGACTCCACAAGAGATTAAGATTGAGCACTAAATACGCGCTATAAAGAATAACTCTCGAGGGAATCCTAATAACGGACAGCCACAAGCAATACTACAGCAACAGCCTCTATAAGAACCTCCGCAGCAACCTCCGCAGCAACTACCACAGACAACCTCGGGCTATCAAACACCTCAAGTTCCTCAAGCTGCCGTATCTCAACCCGTGCCTCAAGCTGCCGTATCTTAACCCGTGCCTCAAGCTCCGTCCCGCCAGCAAGCTCGACAAGAACCTCCGCAGCAACCTCCGCAGCAGCCTCCGCAGCGCCAGTATCAACATCAAATCCTAAACCTGCCTGGACCACTACATAACGATGGACAAGGTTCCCAACCCCCCAGTCAAGTCGGACGACAAGAACCTCTACAGCAACCTCCGCAAGAACCTCTGCAGCAATCTCCGCAGCAATCTCCGCAACAACCTCCGTAATAACCTAGATCTGCGAACAGCATCTTTAATCAGCAGCAATAGTTATCTATTCCTCCACAAAGATTCCGAGACTCCTGTGGTTCCCAAAGTAGCTACAGAGGTGGCTACCAGCGTAATTCAGACAGGAACTTCTCATGGAGGGTACTATGAAGGATGGGTAAAGAGAATGATATAAGGGGGAGCGGTTAGAACGGCATAGTCACGCAGGCAATCCATAAAAAGAAAGAACTGCTAGTATCTACGGCAGCTACGAACCCGATAACTGTTGCAACTAATATGCCTGCAAACCAACCCTATAATAAGATTCCGTGCCGATCTGCCTACGGAACCGACCCTATACTGGCACCGTACTGCCACATACCATCGATAAACCGATAGCGCCGCTATGCCTACTATTACGATACTAATCGCGCCGATACGCCTGCGATCTACCGACCGACTAATAGACAAGCTCTATACTTGACCACTATTACTACCGCCGCTAGTACCGTACCACCACCCGAACAGACTTTTGCTGCTTCCACCTGCAGCTAAACCAATACCTTACTGCCTTCCTGCAGTACTACATCTATAAAAAAAAAAAAAAAAGAATTGCCAGAAGCTTCTTATGGAACTTAGTAAGGTAGATAACGGTACTAGGGCATGCTACCTGCGACATTCTACAGACCCTGATTTTAACCAGCCAATCAGGATTTTCCATCCCCGGGATGGAAAATCGCTATTAGCTCGCTTACCACTAGCGCCTTGGCGGCCTTCGCAAGATATCCACCTACTCCTACTTCCAAATAATTCTTTCTCCTTTCTCTTCTTCCCCTTAGTTTAATATTTTTACTAAATAGCAATTTACAAGCTTTGGTTTGGAGGCATTTGTACGAGCCGCTATAAGAGGCAAATTTTTGGACAGCGAGACTTATATTGTAATGAGTAAGGTAGTACGAGTTATAGTCGAAAGATTCCTAAATGTAGGTCTGTAAAGTCTCTCCCTATATAAGGAACGGGTGTCCAAATTATTATGTAATTGGTAAGGTAATATACTTACTTCCTAGGGCAATAGTAAGTAAGGAGGATTGATATTTGTTACGCTAGTCAAGCAGTATTTTATATATAAATGGCAACTATAAAAGAAGAGTTGCCAGTATCGGGAATATATCACGTGTGGTTACGTGTAGCCGCGGCACTAGCGTGGCGAGGAGCCTTAAGCTCCTCACCCTTCCTCATTTCAATTGAAAAAGCTTTATTAACCAACATCACTGTAACCCTACTCGAGTAGTCGTTATTAGTGAGTCACCCTGTGTGACCAACAGTAAGCTTATTTAAGAGAGCTATTTCTACCTAAGAGGAACCTAAAATCTAATTAGGATTAGAAATTAAAGATAATAATAATATTGTAGACGTACGCGAGTAGATTCGCGCCCTTATAGCTAGCTAGGAAGCCAATTATCTTAAAGTAAGAAATATATAAGAGACCCTATAAGAGATTCTAGAAAGCCTTATAGCCCTATAAAATAGCTTAGCCTCCCCTTTTTAAAGTCCTAGCTAACCTATTTACTCTACTAAATATAATACACTAGGGAGTACGGATATAATAATAAAGTAATTAAAGTCCGTTAAGCTCCCTAACCCCTTACTACTATTTAATGGGATAGACCCTACCTTTAAAAATTAGAGGATTTAAATACAAGGAAAGCTCTATATTAACTATAATTATTTTCTTTCTAAAGAAGCTAAAATACTCTACCTCTTTAGTTAAACTACTAGGGACGCCTAATAGTACCTTTAAGCTAAGTTTAAGGACGACTCCCCTATCTAATTTATATCTATTAATAAGATAATACGGCACTTAGCGGCTATTTATATTAACCCAAAAAAAGTACGGGATACCTATTATAACTATAATTACCTAATAATAAAACCGAACTAACCCTTTGCTAAATTCTAGACTTAATTCCTACACCTTATAAGAGAAGGCTAGGTTCCCCTTAAAAACTACTAATTAGACCTATATAATAAGCTAATAATCTAGCTATAAGAAAAGATTGCTATAACCTTAAATAACCTACTAACCTATAAAAAACTTGCAGCTTATTGCCTATTATTAGACTTAAAACTAAAGTAAATTAACGCCTACCCTAATCGGTAGAAGCAACTCCGTAATAATTAGAACTCGCTAGCTACACCTATAGAAGCTAGAGTAGGAAGATAAGTTATAACTACTCTTATACTAAAGGCGGTTATAACTATATATTAGTAAGCCTTACCTAACTAGCTACGTATTACGCTATTAACTAGTATTTACTACAATACTCCGATCGACTCTGCCTTAGCTATATACTTTAACTATAATAAATAGGGTTACTTTACCTCGTCTTGCCTAGAGCTAAAGGATATAGGCAATATTAAGGAGATAAAGGAAGAAGAAATATCTAATAAGTTAGGAAAAAAAGAACCCTAGGGAAAGACTCCCCCCTAGGGTACCCTATTAATCTTAAAGAGATTAATCTTAATTAGTTAATAGGTAAAAAGCATTTTATAGTTTTATATATAGTATCTTAAAATGGATATAGAGTTAATATAACCGCCCTTATTAACACTAGAGTAAATAGCTTCGCCTTTATAAATACTGCCTATATAAATAATATTGCCAAGTTTCTAAATACAGAAGCCATCTAACTAAAAAAGCCTATTTAGGTAAAGGGCTATAATGGCTAAGCCGGTCGGCCCGTTACCTACGTCTTAAAGTTATATATCGCTCTTAACGGACAACGCTAATATAGTATCCCCTTTTGCACCCTAAACCTAGGGTTCTATAATATAATCCTTAAATAAAAATAGATATCCTATTTTAATATTTGGTTAAATATACGAAAAAGACGGTTTATCTAGCCGGAGGATAGACTAAGGTTACCCTCTTTTATTAGGGAAATTTAAACCAACCGTAAGATACTAGCTATCCCTTAACCCGCTAGGGTGCAATGCTAAGCTGCACCGTGCACGAACACCGTACCGAGCTGTACGAAGAACCTCGGGTCACTGCAGTTCTCATCACGGAGGCTCGAACAAGAGCTTCTTATTGGCCAGATTCTTATCAATAACGTAAAACCCGAATCAGCGGGTTAAGGGATAAAGGCTAACCCTACCTACTATTAAAATGTCTAGGCCCGTAACCTAGCCTTTACCTAAGAAGACGCCCGCCGCGAAGCTAGAAAGAACTCTATACTAATAAAAATACTCTCCTAAAGCGCTATATTTAAAGAGGACTTTATATATAAAAGCGGGATAGATAGTAATATAGATAACGTCTAAATTATATAGATTTAACTGGTATGGAAAAGAACATATTAATAGGATATAAGGGATAACCTCTAAAAGATATAATAGGAGCTAAAAGGAGTAATAATAACGCTAGTACCCTAGAAGTCCCTAAAGTTACATACGCCCCTATTATTAGTTAACCCCCCTACTATAAATATTGCCGTAATTAGCGCTATAGCGTTCTACTTTAATATATACCAGAAGGATAATAAGGTCTTTATAATAAGCCTATATAAGATTAACCGAATTATTAATAATAGAGAGGAAAGGCTA
>Ga0307515_10009822_pt1 | contig 18436 bp, 8 predicted proteins | sample 17_EM_MG_FD_194513 | JGI IMG/M metagenome (GOLD analysis project Ga0307515, IMG submission 194513) | Populus trichocarpa ectomycorrhiza microbial communities from riparian zone in the Pacific Northwest, United States - 17_EM | ecosystem: Host-associated > Plants > Roots > Unclassified | place...
CCAGTTTTTTACCTCACCCTTAGCTTAACGCTTATCTCTCCCGACTTTTAAAAACCATCAAATAAGATTAAAGAAACGTCGTTGTTAGTATTGAGCGTCGGTTTGATTTTATATTTTAAAAATATTCTTGAAAAAAATTATTTATTATTTATTTTTTTTTGCTCTAAATAAATATAATTTTTAATGTTTTCATATCATTTTGATATATTAATGTTAAAAATATTTTTTAAAAAATAAAAAATTATTATTTTAATATATTTCCGAGTAAAAACCACTTTGAAAACAAACGTTACCAGACTTCTAAACACCTATTTGATCCTTTTAATCTAGAACCAAACACAACCTAGACTTAAGCCAAAGGCTAAGATCAAAGGGGAAATCATTGCAATTTTTCTTGCTTCTATTTAATCAGAAAACCTTTCGATTTAATAAGAAATATTTGAAATTATTCGTAAAAGGTGGGGAGATAAAGTTTACCACCTGGTTGAAATGATCCCGTGGCTATATAGAATAAATTAAAAACGATGGAGGGAACAAAGGATTAGGTTTAGGTGTCTGTCTAAGTTCAGATTGAACTAGAAGTAGAAGAGCTGTAATATAGATTTTAAGAATACTTGATCTTCACAGCCTTACCAAAATTAGGTTTTCAAAACACATCAATGGAGATATCAAAAGACAGCAAATTACATAAGCCTACAGGCTGCAAGAGAATAATCTAAGATTGTCCCTCCATAACAAAGTTTAGAAAGCAGAAGCGTTTCATTCTGGATCCGGCTGAACTACAAGGCAAGCCCAAAACCTTGGAATATCCTCAGACGTCATAAATCACTTGAAGAACACAGCAACGATTTCCAACTCTTATTTCACAGAACTTGTAAATGGACCCTAGCAACGTTCTGAACCCACCCCATGAGAGAGCCTATCTTTTTTATGATCTAAAATGTTGATAAATCTTGTATGTTGTCTATCACAGCCCAAGCCTCATTTTACAAGATGACAACACTGTTTTCAAAAGTAGACTGTAACTTACAAACTGAACAGATGGATCAGCAATCATGTAGTCGTTACAGAGACGGGCCCATTTTCTTACAAACCAAAACAAATGCTTGAAAAAGTCTTGCAAATCTCAGTTCCTTATCTTCTGTTGTAGACTTGTAGCCAGTTTATCCTCTCTTCCTCTATCTTCCTGTGCCAGGCAACAGACCGACAGAGGACAGCATGGCCACCACACTCGGCCTTCTAAATTTCCCAATTCTTGCTCAGAAGAATAATACTCCATTTATCCACTCAAAAATGCCTCTTCTTTCAAACTCATCAAAGTTAGATGTCTGCAAAAAGGACTCGCATAGCCCTCGTAAGCTTTTCACCGAAACCATCCAGCATCTAAGTTCAGCTTCTCTTTCACCTGCATCGCTCGCATTACCTTTTTTATTAGACACAAAGGCAAGCCATCGTCAAGCAGTTTTAGAAATCCTCTTTTGCTCTAATTTATCATTTTCTGGACTGAATTGCTGACCCTTTTTTTTTTTGGACTGCAGGATGCGCTTGCTGTTGGTGGGGAGTTTGGGATATTGGAGGGAAGGTCATTTGCACTTATCCACCCCATTGTGATGGGTGGTTTATTATTCTACACTTTGTGGGCTGGATATTTGGGGTGGCAATGGAGGCGTGTTAGGACCACACAGAATGAGATCAGTGAACTTAAAAGGCAAGTGAAACCTACCCCAGTTACTCCTGAAGGCACACCTGTGGAAGCTGCACCATCTCCTGTTGAACTCAAAATTCAGCAACTCAGTGAGGTAAGGCTACAGGCTTAAAAAAAAAGAACAGTTTTAATTGTAGTGATTCAGAATTCCTTCTGTGAGTTACCATTTGAGGGAGTCATTTGAGAAGGAAAAATGCTAGGATTGCAATTTGCAAAGCATATGACAATTTTTTTTTTTTTTTATGTGAATGCCATTGATACCTAATGATATGTTTGGCATATCATAAAGTAATACGATTTAGATATGTTAATAGAACGAATCATGATTAATGCAATGTCATCGAAGAAGGAATTGGTGTACATTTCTTCTTCCAATATTACCAAATTTAGTTTAATATAACTAAGAGATGAAATTATTTTTCTCTCTTTGTTGTTTGCATATTCACATCCTATCATATAATAACAAAGATCACTTCTAAAATTGTTTGGAGTACCATGGTCTCCTGGCTGGGGTGAAAATGTTCCATTGTGATTCTTTTCAAATTCTTTGTAGATTTCTTAATTACACATAAATTGTTGTTAATGCTACATTGCTTGAAAGTTTTTTTGAGGAATTGCATTGCTTGAATGTTGAAATGGTGTGACTTCTGGGAGGCATTTATTTTCCTAACCAATTGCATTTCTGAAGGAGTCGAGGAGAGAATATGTTTATCTAAGGCATCGATATTTCTAATACAGGAGAGGAAGGAGTTGATTAAAGGGTCTTACAGGGACAGGCACTTCAACGCGGGATCAATATTGCTAGGATTTGGAGTATTTGAAGCAATTGGCGGAGGAGTCAACACATGGTTGAGGACAGGAAAGCTATTCCCTGGACCTCATTTGTTTGCAGGAGCAGGTATAGCACCAGTGTTTATGTTTATCAAAATCCAAAATTATAACCCGAAAGGGGAAACAAGGGTTCTTGTAGGTTGACTCGCGTGTTATAGGATAAGGTTTTCTAAATTGCTGTTCAATTTAGTCATGCTGCTGGTTTTCACTTCTGAGAAACTGCCTTGATCAGCTGATCTTACTGTTTTTAATTGTGTCACAGGCATTACGGTGTTATGGGCAGCAGCAGCCGCCCTAGTCCCTGCAATGCAGAAAGGGAATGAAACGGCAAGGAGCCTTCACATAGCATTGAATGCAATTAACGTTGTGCTCTTCTTGTGGCAAATCCCCACTGGAATTGACATAGTTTTTAAAGTGTTTGAATTCACTAAATGGCCTTGAATCATAGAGACCTCGAGTGTGAGCTTTATTACAATCCAGGCAGGTATATTGTCTCTATATCAGGTCACTTGTATAACCTGCACTCGAAAAATTTTCCATCCACTTCCACTGTGATTGTCTGTATCCTTGTCATTAGTATATATGATCAAGCAGAAAGAAATACATTACCATGCAATTGATGCTCCTCGATCCGTAAGAAATAGCATTTGGACAATGTTGTAGATTCAACAGACATCCTACCATAACTCTTCTCATGGTATCAACTAATGTTCGGCAGAAGAATGTCAGAAGTACTTGCGCAGTTCATATGCAACTGCTTTCTTCTTTTTTCTCAGGCTATGCCCTACCATTTTTTTAAAATCAAAATTACAGGAAGAGAATTTGCATTTTATTGAAATGTAGCAGTACTGCATGACAGTGAAGAATCTCTCTCTGTTGAAGGAGTTGAGAATTAGACCAAGGCAAATTTCTTTCAAGATCATTAGATTACAAGAAAATTGGTTTAGCTCATCAGCACCCATTAGTATCTGCATTTGTCCTTCCCTAATGTGTTCGATCTGCAAATCCAACAAATGTGTTGACCTTCATGTGCCCTGTAAATTGTATCTGAAAAGTTCAAATGCATTTCAAGATTTCATACATATACAACTAAGATTTATTTCCCCTGGTGCCAATTAATTTACATAAAGGGCGCTAGCAGTTCATAGACACATAAAGAATCTATCAGAATGAAGGTATATGGTGCAAAAGAAAATAAACTGATAAATGCAATGAAATGTCCCTGCCCACTGAAATGATAGATTAAGAGAGCTTGTTAATTTTTGTGTTTTAAAAGTGTATTTTTTTAAATTATTTTATTTTATTGTTTTAAATTAAGTTTTTTTTGTGTTTTTAAATAGTTTTAATATGTTAATTTTAAAAATAATTTTTTTAAAATAAAAAAAATATTATTTTAATACATTTCAAGCAAAAAATATTTTAAAAAACAGGTATTATCACACTTCTTCAAAAACCCTCTTAATCCACCAAGAAGCTTGATTTACTGGGTCTGGATACCAAAATCTGTAGCTGCCATATTATATCACATCGCACCCATAGTCAATGTAATGAATTTAAAATATTTTTGCTGTATAATTAGATTAAACGAACCCGAATATAACATTGATTGATACTGCCAGATGAAGAGTTTTTGCCTAATATTCTATTCTAGAATCTCTCTTCTGACATATTTCATTGGTGTTCTCTCAACCACAATTTTCTTGATCTCATTTGAAGCTACTAAAATAATATTTGAAGGGGACTTGTAAAAGAAGATTCTACAACCTTTGTGACTCCTAAGTAGTAACGAAGAGATAGGGTAGACATTCCCTGGACACCTCTGACGTTCTTTTCCTTTCTTTTACAACAATGGAGAACTTTGGTGTATCTCCAGTCACCGTCAACTTTTGCTATCTCTCTCTATCCTCTCTCAGCTATTTTAACACCCTTAATTATTTTGATGGAAGGGAAATCTTGAAGCGTCGTGAGGTAAACGAAGTTCGAAATGGAAAACAAAGACGGAAAGAATCGCAATGGCTAAATCTAGCAAGCAAAGTGGAAGATGAATACATAGACAGCTACGGTACTAAAATCCTCTAGGGGATTTCAAGAATATTATTACAGTATGCTTTGTGGTTACTAACTACAAAACATATTGACAAATTCTGATTCGCCTTGTAACAATGGGAAACAGGGAGAGTAGAGTGAAGCCGCAATAAGCACAGCGTGAATATGCTCATTAGTCAATATGAGTTTGGTGGACAGCCGTTACCATGTTTGGAAAGGAACGGCTGCTATGATCCCAGCAAGAGAAGTGCAAGAAAATGCAGAACAATGCACCAAAAAAGTCGATGATGATGATGATGTTAATTAAAAGTTTGCCGAGGTGGAACTTAATTTGTAGCCAGGCTTCGAAGGAGGGGCTGGGAGTTGAATCTCCTATAGCGGTCACTAAAAATTCAAACAATTTAAAATGGCATATGCTATTCTTTTCGATTGGTGAACTCAAAAGCTTGCACCAAAGTGAAAGGAACATTTTAGAAAATGATGGCAGGATCCTGCTCAGTTTTTCTTCAGAATGTTAATACTAACACATGAGGTGGATTTCTATCAGTTTTGGAAAACAAGCGTCTACCTTCTGACTCGTTTTTCAATTACTTAATTCAATCCAATGATCCCCCATGAAACCAGAGAAGTCATTCCATCATGGCTGAAAAGCCAAGTTTCTATATGACTAGTTGATACCAATCTTAGATTGTGGGCGAGCCAATGTCAGCTGTATGTGCTTTCTGAATCTGATGCCTTTCCCTCATTCCTTTCATCTCTCTGTATGCAATAGAGTGGATTCCGCATGGCCTCCCCCACCCCCCCCCCCCCTTTTTTTTTTTTCTGTTTCTATGTCAAGCTAGCTTAAGGTCCATCGATTATAAAATTATAACACTATAAATAACAACTCGCATGCATTAATCATCTATATTCTATACTTGTATTCATTCCTGCGTTTCTTATCTGTCAAGTTCTAAAATCCAAAAACTCTCCTCGACATGTCAAACCAACCTGCCCCGCCTCGCCCATGGTTCCGTTTGCCATCAATAGCTCGGCCAGCTGCCCCTGCTCCAACCCCAACTCCAGAGTCGCCTCCTCCGCAACCCCGTCCAGCTCTTGCTCGACCTTCATTTAGGCTAACTGCTCTGCCTCAGCCTGTGCCAACACAGCCTCAAGAACCCACTCCCGCACCACCTCCTTCTGCTGCGACAGTGCCACCTGCCGCTGGTATTGCTTCAGTTCCAACATCTCCAGCTGTAAAAGCTGCAGGTGGTGTTGCATCATTACCAACATCCCCAGCTCCAAGGGCACCTGCTCCTTCATCTTCAGTGCCAACTTCTCCTGTCCCAACTTCCACAGTGTTTCCACCCACTACTTTTTCACTTCCACCTTCTCCAACCCTCAAACCATCACGTACTTCGTCTTCAGTTCCTACCTCTCCAGCTTCTACACCATCTCCATCTGCTTCCGTCTCAACTTCTCCTTCCACTAGGCCAGTGTCAACCACATCCTCTGCGCCAAGCTCTCCTGCCCCTAAGCCAGCGACAGTCACATCCTCGGTGCCAAATTCTCCAGCCACTAAAGCTGTAACCACCAGTGCAGCTCGTGTGCCTGGCCCTACACCATCTCTAAGAATCATCAAGCCTACAGTTCAAACCCCACCCCAGTCACCTAAGCCTAAGCCCACTGCTCCACCACCTTCTCCTCTAACACGTCCACCTTCCCGAGTAAAATCTGACGCTGATCTCGAACCCAAGATTCCATTAGTAGCAGAGCAAAAAACTGTGTTGGTTCAGAAGATTATTGACAAGCCTAAGGAGGCAGGTGATTCGCTGAGGGCCTTTGCAGACAGTCTCAGCTCTGGCATTGCGCGTCTTGCAAAGCCAGAAACTGCCAAAGATCAAACAAAGGAGAAAGGTAGCGGCAAGAAGATTTCTTCAGATTCTGAGGATGTTGGCATGAGGGTAATTACAATTGCTGGTGAAAACAAAGGTGCTTTCATGGAAGTAATCCGTTCTCCGAAGAAACATTTTTTTGAAGGCAATTCTCATACTCTCAACAAGAAGGGTAATCCTAGAAGTGAAGGCAGTGATTGGGGAAGCCAGAGCAGCAGTGGTGAAGAAGGCAACAGCAAGAAGGACAAGAACCACAAAGGAAGATCAATGGGGCCATCTCCTATGAGTGCATTTATGAACAGTAATGTGCAAGGTGTTAACAACTCAATCGTTTACAATTCTTCATGCAGTCATCATGATCCTGGGGTGCATGTTGCTCTCTCCAGAAAACCTTCTGGTTCTGCTGGATTCCATGTCAAGGACCGTGGCAATGGCTACCAAAGTTGAAAGGGATAAAGAAAGAAACAAAAAAGTTGTGATTTTATGTCTTCATACGATATTATACTGTGAAAATAAATACAAGTAACCGAGTGATGAGAAGAAAAGGGCATGGATTCTATTCTTCATTGTTGCGTACCACTTTTTGTGGATTGCAGAAGAAGTTTAGTCCATTGCCCTGCCTTTGGTAGAGGCCAACCTGAAATATATATATATGTAAGTGGGTATCTAATAAGTCAGCAAGTTTGCTTTGTATTAATTTGCACTTATATCTACTCGTCAGTTCCTACTGCATGACAGTTTTCCTTTATGAATTTAACAAATCATTATTTCTCTCTTGTCTTGCAATTCAAATTCACAGCAAACAAGAACATGGAGGATAAAAAAACCCTGGATTTCTCTTCTTTTTTCATAGAATGACGGATTCGAATCTTAAACCCACTTGTTTAAGTGAGGTGTTGATTGTTCGTTCATTCTTTTCAACTACTTTCTTTTCTTTTCCTTTTTATCTTAATAATAAAGATGTTTTTAAGCCATCTTATGTAGAGTATTAAATCTAAATTCATCTCTGATAAGGTTTTAAGTAAGAATCCACATCTAAATTACTGATTTCATTTTTTTCTCTTATAATCTCTCTTAATATTTGAACACTGGACAATAACAGAAAATATATACACCTACCAACCAACTTAAGCTTTCAAGGATTTCCAGCTACAATGTGATTGTTATGTTTGGAAAGCTAAATAATGACCCCCCAATGAGCAAATTTGAGAAGAATTAATTATAAGGTACATAGAAACTAATTAATTAATCCTAATAGTATAATAAATAATTAAATAACTCTCTGATTACTATTAATCATCCTCAATTTAGTAATTTTTTTAAGGATTAAGGATTTGTTTGTTTTGAGAAATATATCTTCCCCTATTTTTAAGTTCATAACAAACGTTGCAAAATAAGTCAATGAAATTCTTCAATCCTTAAACAACATGAATTAAGAATATATTTTAGCATAAAAAAAAGGACAAGAATATTTTTCTTAATATTGTCCACTCACAATATCCATTAACACCATAACTTAACCACTTTAATAATCATTATTAACACCAACACCACCACCAATATCACTACAACAACAATAACTCATATCACCGATACTATTATTATTTTACTACCATTTTATTACCAATATAACCATTATTTTATCACTACCCTACCATAACTCCCTAACACCATTTCCTCCACCACCACCACAACAACCACCACTCTATTATTATCAACAACACTACACGTCATTACCTCTTGGTTATCTATGTGACAATTAATGCATTATCATTTTTATCATTATCACCACCACAATAACAATCACCACTATTAGTCAATGTTGTTGTTGCCTCTGCCACCATCTTGTAATTAAAGTAAATATAATTACAATCACTATTTTATCATATTGCCACTACTAAAACAACTATCATCCTATAATCACTACCATTACCGCTAACATTATCATAACTATTACCGTAAATATTGTTAAACTTAAAGAGCTTTTGAGAAAAAAAACTACTTTCTCTTGATGAAGAGTTTTCATTATATAAAAAAAGTACAAGAGTATAAAATCTATAAAAACTAAATTCTAACCTTTAGAACATCAAAATTACCATACACAATTAGCCTACAACTAATATATTACTAACAAATAAATTAGTTGTCAAAGATGTAAAAAGTATAAAATATGGTATAGAATATGCTGGCTTTAAATGGCCAACACACTCTTTTAACACCCCTCCTTCAAATTGATGCTGATAAATCTATAAACATCAATTTACTAACAAGAAAATGATGTCATTGACGTGTCATAGTTTTGGTGAAGATATCCAAGATCTGTAGAGTAGCGGAGGCGTGTGCAAGGGTAATAACTTTGTGGTCAAAGGCCTTTTGAATAGAGTGGTAGTCAACCTCTATGTGCTTCATGCGCTCATGGTAGACGGGGTTGACAGCAATTTGGATGGCACCAATGTTGTTAGCATGTAGTGGAGTAGAGTGAACCTGAGAGAAATCAAGCTTTGTGAAGAGACCACAAAGCTGGATGATTTTGGAGCAGACAATAATCATGACACAATACTCTACCTCAATAGAGGACTTAAATACACAATCTTGCTTCTTGTATTTATAAGAGATAAGAGCATTAACAAGAAATAAGCACAATCTAGTAGTGCATTTTCTAGTGTTAAGCAACCATGCTAATCAGTATCACAATATGTTTGTAACTGGAGTGAAGAACAACCAGAAAAGAATAAGTCATGACTAGATGTGCCAATAATGTATCGAATGATATGGTAGACGACAATGAGGTGGGGATTTCAGGGGGCTAGTATGAACTTGCTGACAATATAGAACACACAAAGGTAGATATTTTGTGAGTCATGCTAAATGAGCGAGATCCTAAATATACTTGTTCTGATTTTAAGAAAATACTTTGAAGTTAGTGATGTACCTCTAACCCCAAGAAATAGGTGAGTTGCCCAAGGTCTTTCATGTGAAAAGAAGGATACACTAATTTTTTTAATATTAGAGATAACTGTCATATCAGAACCAAAGACAATAATGTCATCCACATAAACAAGAAGGGAGACTATGCAATTAGATTTTCTCTACTAAAAAAGAGAGGAGTCGTACTGACTCTGAGTAAATGAAAACTTAAGGAGAGTGGTGTAAAGTTTTTCAAACCATGCTTTTGATGTCTGTTTCAAACCATGATAAAAAGGTTTAGTTTGCAAACATTAGTAGGTGAAGAAGTAAGCATACCATATGGAAGTTTCATGTAAACTTTCTCATTGAGACCACCATGTAGAAATGCGTTCTTAACATCCATATGATGTAAATGCCAAGATTGAGAGGCCACACGGGTTATGATTGTACGCATGGTGGTCATCTTGGTGACCGTTGTAAATGTGTCATCATGGTCTAGGCCATACTCTCAATATGTAATGATCTATGGATCCATCAGAATGAAACTTAATAGAAAACATCCATTTACTCTTAATATGTTTCATAGATGGAGGAAACATTAACATCCCAGGTGTGGTTTTCTTTTAGTGCTAGAAATTCTGTTTCAATAGCTTTTCACCAACACCCATATACCATTGCTTGTTTGTAACTTGAGGGAATAAAAATAGAAGACAAAGTGGTTGTTAAAGATAAAGGATTTTTAAAACCAAATCTATATAGGGGTCTATGAACTCAAGTACTATACCTGAGAGGAGTGAGTGCAGTTGCTGAAACAGAATCAACAGTCAGGGGATGATCTGAAAGGGACTTAAGAAGTGCTAGAATTTAAGTTGATGGGAGAACCAGATTGTCACTAATGTACTAGGAAAGGCTTAAGAGTTATCAAATATGCAAAAATGGTTAATAAATAATGATATAGAAAAAAAATTAAAGGTAAATAGGATAATGATGAATTTGAAAGAAATATTGGTTTTCTAGAAAGATTACATTTTTAAAAATCCAAATACTACCTAGATCTTGATCATAACAAAGAAAACCTTTTTAGTGTATAAAATATCTTAGAAAATCATATTGGACAGACTGAGCCATGAGTTTTATGCATTCGAGTATAGGAAGATGAACATAACACACATCCAAAAATATAAAGAGTAAAATAGGTCGGAATATGACCAAATAATCGAGTGAAGGGGAGATTCTTGATGCAACGAAGGAGATGAATGAGTAGGACCAAATAATCCAAAGGTAAGGGCTTTTGTGAGGTAAGGTAGCACACACAATATCAATATATTTAGTTAAAAAATTCATGAAACCAAAGTAAAAATCAAAGATAAAAAGACTGTCTTGTTTGAGATTGGCCAATTCAAGTTCAAGCTGGAATCGATGAGCATTATTGTGCTAATCGTAGAAATTTTTTAGGTAAGTTCACATTTTGGCAACAATCTTAAAGGGTTGGAGATTCAAGACAAGTTTATGTTCTATAGATTTGAGAAATCATGTCATGATTTGGGCATCCTTAACTTTCCCTTGGCATACAAATCCTTGTCTTTATCTTTATTAGGAGCAGGGTTGATGCCCTCAATATGGTCTCATAAATCCTTGCCTTTGATAAATAATTTGAAGTGGAATTATCAGGTTAAGTAGTTGTTGTCATTAAAAAATATATGACTTTTTCGATGACTAAGAAAAAAAACCTGAACTAGGCTTATGAGCAAGAGACACGAGAGGAATCAAAATCATGGCTCTAATACCATATTAAACTTAGAGAGCTTTTGAAAAAAACTATTTCTATCGATAAAGAGTTTTTATTATTTATGAAAAATACAAAAGTATAAAATCCATACAAGCTGATTTCTAGCCTTTAGAACATTCAGAATACCACATACAATTAGCCTAACATCTAGTATATCCTAAATAAAAAAAAGATTTACAAGCAAAGAAATTACTTGTTAAAGCTATATAAGATATATAATCTGCTAACTTTAAATGGCTAGCTAACTTTCCTTTAAAAAAATACTACCATCATAATTATAATCAATACTAATATTCCTATCATAATCACTACCACTAATATTTTGTTATTATCATTCAAGCATTATCAATAAAAAAAATAATTTATTTTATAGAAAAATAATTTTTTTAATATAGGAGAATATTTTCCATACAAAAATGTTTTTCTTAGATTTGTTTTTTTTTTAAAAGGGATCCTAAGTCATAATTAATTCATTTGAGAATCAAACAAAGATTTATTACAGTGAAGAAAAGAAGGGAACTCTTGTTAAAAAGAAAGAAAAGGATAAGAAAGATTGGGGAACTTTGTATGAAACAGTAGCGTAGGACCGGATTGGGGCCTGGGCTAAAATCACGATCTAGAGATTGGCCTGTGCCTGCTGAGTTAGACTCTAACTGGGTCTATAAAAATAGATTGATTGGGCCGCTGGGCTCCGGACCAGGCTTGTTGCGTCGAAACCTTGTCAGCTTTCATGTTTTTAGACCTGACCGAGCCCCGGAACGTGGGTCTCTCTGTGAGCTTGGACAAGACAATTTATGACGTTCATTTATGCTGTCTTATTAAGAACAAACCCTTATGAAAGAAAACATTTTCGTGAACAAAAGAATTTGATTAGTGATCGTACAGAGTTTTTCCAGCAGCGTTGTTTTCTTAATTTTTTTTTATTTAATACAAACCATGGGATGAGTGAAAGGGGATTTTAGGAAATTCCAGCAACTTGATTATACCTACAAATTTATTTATTACTGTTGATTACACGAACTTATTAAAAAAAAAAAACAATTATTATTTATTGTGCCTTTCATGCATTAATTATTAACGTTGTGGCCTATCTCCAACACTAATATATGAATTCCATTATCACTAATTAAGAATAAACATTGAAGGAATTATTAAAGAAAGAAAATGATTAAAACCTAAAAAATAGGTTAATCCCCCTTTTCTATTATTTTACCATTTATTAACCATATAAAACCTTAAATAACATTAAAGTAAGCTTCTTAAATATATATTCACACCTAACCTATATAGTATATTATTACTTTATATATATGAAAACTCTGAAATGATTAAAAAAATGCCAAAAAAATAATTATGTTAAAATCCAAAAATAGTAAAACTACATCATATTATTAAATTAGATTCTTATTATTTTTATATTTTTCTTATATTACTTTTCACTCAACTGGAAAAATATTTATAAAATTTATATTATTGATATTTTAGATATATAGAATTTGGACTTTGTCATATGCATATCACGTGATATACTTTCGTTAGTTTTGATTGTGAAAATTCAATAGAGAAATATATTGAGGACATAATAAGTTTTTAAGGATAAATTGAAGATATAACCTCTAAAACATAAGAATATGTGGAGCTGTTTTCCTTTTTTTTTTTTCTTTTTTTACAAATTCTGCTCATTTATATATAAAAATGATTTATCGAAATAAAGGTTAATAAAATTTAATATTTGTTACATTTTATACTTTAGCATTGAATTATTTTAAAATTGAGCCTTGTAATCTTTTCCGGTTTGTTTTCTATTAGATTATGTCATTCGTATAATTTAAGTTATAAAGTCTGGTTAGTTTGCTTAGTTTGTTGTTTTTTTTTAATTGATTTTTTTAATTTTATTTCTCTACATTTAATTTGTTTAGAATTAGATGTTGAATTTTTTTTTTATTTTTTTCTGCTAGCTTATCGTTGTCACTTGGCCTAACTTGCATATTTGACATGCTTATTTAGTTTGGCTCAAGATTTTTTTTTTCTTTTCTTCTAGTTTTTTATCTTTTTTTTTTTCATTTAATTTGCTGGGATCTTAACTTCGTTGTCCTTTTCATTTGGGTGATTTTTTTTTCCAGGTTCCATTATTCTTTTTATGTTAAATTGATCCATTGATTTTCTTTTTAAAATACATTTGCGTCTTCCAAATATCTTTTTTTTAATTGATAAAAAATATTACAGCCGATGTCATGTCATAGCGCGGTACCATTAATCTAGTAAATTGCTATATTTCATACTAGAAAAATAATATAATAATCACATTATATAAATCTTTAAACATGGAGGAGGGCAGCCGAGTGGCACCCCTGCCAAATCCAAACTCTTGACTACTGTCCACAGTATAATCTCTTAAATTAATTGCCAGTTCAATCATTCCACTATATTTTTCTCATATTTAAATTAAATCAGACGGGATATATATGTTGATTCTTTGCCAGTCACGCAATTAATTTTGACACCATCTCCTTAATTTGTTCTATTGGCAATAATTTATTGGTGAGGGTTTAAATGGGGAATAGCAGCTCCAACACAATGAGCCAATAGCTAGGATGCTTCTTGTGGTTCCACTATAATTGGCCCACAAACTTCTGTTATGAAAACCTTTTTGAGTGGGTCTTTAATTCACTGGTGTCGTTAAAAAGCCTTGCATGTGCCTCAGATAACAGATACGATGCACCTGTTGACAGTCATGGCTCATAACAATTTCTGGCCCTGGTTACTTTGAGACTCTGCCATGGCCTATAATAATAATGCAGAAGATTTTGAGGAGGAAGATAAAAGGAAAAATTAGGACAAGAATTCGAGAAGATGCAGATAGTTAGCTCTTTGACATAAAGAAGGGGACCGGAAAGCAATGCCACATACCTGCATGATTAATTATAGCCACCTGGGCTAGCTCAGGTGCTGATCAGGGGTGGGTTTGCCTGTTATGTACGGTAGAGAACAAAGGGATTTAAGCTAGATATGCTGCAGTGGAGTCAGTAGACATCACCGTACGTTAACAGTTTTTGGGTGTTCTGGGCGTTGTAACTTGCTGCTGAAGGATCGAGCCAAGGTCAAATTACTTGAGGGTTTATGACCAGCTTTAGTCAGACGAATTATCAATCAAGTTTTCACATAAGAAAGTGCTATGCAAACAAAATGCAACGTGTATTTGTTTGTTTTATTGATTGGGGATTATCTAGGTAAGAAAAAAAGGAACATTTTCCCTTTTTCTCTCAAGACTTTTTGACAGGCCATTGACTCTGCACATGGAATTTTTATGTAGAGTCAATTACGATTTTATAAAGTGCTTCCTTTAGTAGGGCATTGAGCCAGAGATTAGAGAAACCATTATTTGAAAGCAGCAGAAGCATGTATGAAAAGGTTGAATTATGCTGCCGAACAACTTGGACCACATAAAATCTCTTGTTCCACTAGACATTCTAATGTGCTAAATCAATTTTGTATTTGGATAATACGTTCTTCCTTTTCCTTTTCCAAGTTTGCTTTTGCTGCCACTCAAAAAGAGGTTTCGTTGTCATCAGGAGGGACCAAAGTGACCTCCCAGGCTATGCGAGGCCCACATAGCTCAAGGATTGGATCAGATCGCTTCGGTTAGAATCCAAAGCACCTGCTCCTGGAGATTTGGAACCTGCGAGTGATATTGTTTCAAGGCATTCATCAAGACCTAGAAAATCACACAGCACTTGGTTTTTTATGTATTCAAAACCAGTTCAAACCAGAAACCGGTTTACACCGGTCAATTTCAGTTTGTTTTCTTAAGGAGTAAAACTAGCAAAACATGTGGGTTTTTTATGGCCAAATCCACTCGGGCAATTTAATGAAACATAGGTTAACATCATATGCAAAAATCCTAAGAGTAACCTAAATCATTTAATGAAACACGTCCTGCAAATATTCATATCACTAATAAAAACATAAAAAAATATTTATTTAGGAGATGAAAAGATTCTCGATTTATATCAAAATACACATCCTGTAAATACAAAAACAAAGGGACATAATGATCACACACAAATCCCTGCAACACTTGTGAATTTAGGAATGGAAAACGTCTCCCATATCCTGCAACATTAGTATGTAACTATCAGTTTTTTATTTTCTCATATCCCTTGTATTTCTCTTTGACTATTAGCTTTATGATCTTTTTAATATACTCTCGATGATTATCAAAAAAAATATGTAACTATCAATATATCATTTAGAAATGAGGCACACTAAAAGAATCAAAGTTAGCTACCATCACTTTTCACCAAATTCTATAAAATAACAAGTTAAACATGTTAGATTAAAAATGCATTGATTAATAAATCAATTTATAAAATAAATTATCTAACTCAAAGTTTTTACAGGATTCAATATCATTCATCAAAGCTCTAATGTCGATTGGAATTAGTCTATAATGCAACCAATTTTAATAACAAACAAGTGCTTGAACTGTTACTGGAGATAAAGAACTTCAAAATTGGTTGAGTATACTCCCGCTAATGCTAAGGGTTGATTTGAAAGCCACTGTCAACACAAGAATAGCTAGCACTTGTTGTGAGACATTTGAAAGAATCTTATATTTCAAAGCATTACACTTCCACTAATCTAAAATATCTAACTTATCATTATTAGGATCTTCACAATCATCAATTAACTACCTCTCAATCTAACATTATGTTTGCTAATATTATGATTGTTAATAAAACTATATAATTGTTAATGAAACAATTATATTTCAAGTTAAATTGAATAGTTATTATTCAGTTTTATCCCAACAGTCACAAATATCAAAATTAATTATGAAAATCAAATAAATTAATTCAAAAAATAAATTAATCTTAGTGATATATTAAATACTAAATATCGTATTTTAATTTTATAAATATCAATAAAATAATATTAAAAATACTTAATTTAATACACAATAAAAAATTATTTTTATAAACGCTAAAGAATAAAGTATTTCTTTCTTGTCTGAAATAAATATCTTTTCCTTCCTTATTTTTTAATAAACTACACCGACGATACCTTTTGCTGCATGATGAGAAGTGACAACTTGCCAAGAATTAATAGCTGCACTGTGACTAATAAAACTCTCCATGTCTCCTCTCGCTATTTGTTTCCCCTCGGTCAGATCTTGTTGAACACCTATTCCAGGCTAGGATATCATTTTTCATGGAACATTCCACCTCTGAATGTCTGATTTGTCCTTGAGAATCTAGCTAGCTTCTAGCTCTTCCACGTGTCATCATAAAAGGCAGAAAACTAATGGTTCAATTATTTGAAAGACAGAAGACGAGGCAGCTAGCTAAGGGTTTATTTATTTATTTATTTTATTTTAATGGGCAACCCGCTAATCCCAAAAAGAAGTAAATAAAGGGAGCAACTACAAGCTGGGGATACGTGTATAAATTACTTGTATATAGCAATTACCCAGCCACTGATTGGTATTTTTTATAGTTTTAAGATGTTAATATAAAAAAAATATCATTTTAATTAATTTTCAATTAAAAAACCCACATTACCATTCACACACTAATAAGAGAAGAATAATTAAGGATGATTCTCAGCAGCATGTGATGGCTTACCATCTTAATCAGATTTGCAATGGGGAATTTAATTCAAAATTAATGTTTGAAGCTAGACAAGGGCTTTTGCTCATCACAAAACTAGTTGTGAGCACAAATTACTCGTATTGAGTTTCTAAATTCAAACTACTGGGATAATGACCTACCTTCCGAACACCAGTGTCTATCGTCCAACAGCGCCATCATCAGCGATAGGCATGCAGTAGCTGCTCTTATCTGGTCCTCATTGAAGACTTGACTTTTTATCAAGTCCAAGACAGGATCACACAGCTTCCAACTGGAAACCGAACTGGGACTGCACAAACTTACAAGCATAGCATGACAATTGTGCTAGCACTTCTAGCTTTCTATCCAACCAGGTTCATATATCGCATGGTAGCTTGGAGGAGCCGGATCCAACTGTTTCGCTCAACTTTCCAAGCTAGGCCCTCAGAGACAAGAAGTTTGTCAACTGTTAGGCGTTGCAGAAAGGATATTAATTATTTGTGCAATCGGAGGCCTAACTTAATAAGAATATCTACCTGTACCTTATCATGATGGAGGGAGGAGTGTCGTTTATTGCCATTGAATAAGGGATATTTTTGGGTCCAAAGTACAGAAGGAAAAAGCAAAGAAAGTTTCACATCATCACCTGCAAATTCCATGGTTATTGTTGCAAGTTTTTCTTTTTCCTATTCATCTATACTGGTTGGGGTGCACTAAGGGCTATGGCGATCCCCCTAGCTTGTGATCTCTTCTATCCAGATTCCTGTTAACTGAACTGATCAGTTAACGTTAAATCTCTCTGTTCATAGTATGATCAGTGATGGCGATAGCTTGGGGAAATGTTAAGTGAATTTCCAATTAATTTAGTTGTCACCCACCATAGATAATACAAACAAAAGAGCTTGTTCAATGCTGAATGCTTCGTGGTGGAAAGTGAACTGGCAAGAATGCAAATTAAGGAGAACCTGTCCTTTTACTTGTAATGTCATTTGCAAGCTCCATCTATGCAAAAGTGTAATTTCTGGAGTTGCATGATAGCTATTCTATGTCTGCCATTGAGCAATATGACTTCCTCTTTTCTCTTCAAATCAAAAGTTTGTTAAGAAACCTTTGATAAGATACAAAGGCGAAAAGGTAAATAGAAAGACAAAGAAAAGTAGTATCATCAGTCCCACTAGACATCATCCTGAATGCTACAAGTGACTGAACTCTTACATGGAAAAAGAGAGCTTCTCTGATGTGGTCTGCAGGGGGGGTTAGCTTGATTGATTTTTTTATAGGCTGTAATTTATTTTTTTAACTGACATCGAACTTTAGCCTGCCAGTTATCAGGCCAAATGTTTATGTACATGGAGAATAAATTGGTAGTGTTTGTTTTTGTGTTTTGAAGTATTTTTAAAAAATTTAATTTTTTTTTATTTTTTTTGTTTTAAAATAATATTTTTTTAATATTTTAAATTATTTTGATACGCTGATATTAAATATAATTTTTTAAAAATAAAAAAAATATTATTTTAATATATTTTTTAATAAAAACTATTTTAAAAATCAATTACAATCACACTTTCAATCAAACAAGTTAAAGTCTCCTTCTTTACTAATTCTAAAAATATATATATATATATATATATATATATATATATATATATATATATATATAAATAAAATCATTACT
>Ga0307515_10009823_pt1 | contig 18435 bp, 17 predicted proteins | sample 17_EM_MG_FD_194513 | JGI IMG/M metagenome (GOLD analysis project Ga0307515, IMG submission 194513) | Populus trichocarpa ectomycorrhiza microbial communities from riparian zone in the Pacific Northwest, United States - 17_EM | ecosystem: Host-associated > Plants > Roots > Unclassified | place...
AGCAGCCGTTGAACCTTACGATGACTACCGGCTATCAAGACAGCCCAGGCTACCGACACACTGGCTACCGACGTGACCAAGAAAATCGTCGATATCCCAATGGTCGGCTACCCTGACCTGACAGAATTGTAGAGCGGAGGGTGCAATGGACTCGCATAAGAATTGGAAAGTCGCCTCAGGGGCGCTGATCTAAGAAGTGAGGATATGACTACCGAAGCAGCTTCCACAGCTGCACCAATGATCACTGATGGGCTGGGCCTGCAGAGTTTTTCACGAGGAATTGGGAGAGCTCGAGTGCTAGCGCACTTGAAAGTATGCGAGCAGAAGCAGTTCCGAACGAGATACCGAACGAGTGCAACATGGCTACCGAATTGGTTCTGAAGGAGATGGAAAATGACCACCGAGTGTACTGAATAGTTTACCGAATGGCATCACAAGAGACAGTCGAGATAACTACCAACTGATGATCACCGAGATCTCACAGCGACAGATATCACTGCCGAAAGACTTCACACGGAGATCGAAAGAGAAGATTACCAGGAGCCCCACCAGACAAAGCCACTAATGGAGATGTTTACCGAACGGTATACCGAACGGAATGCCTAACCACCTTACCAGAGGCCTACCAAATGACTACCGAGAAGCCAACGGATATTCTACCAAAGCTGCCTACCGAGACGGCGACAGAGAAGTCGACTAAGAATGCACCGAAGCCGAAGAAAGAGAGTCTGCAGACAAAGCGAATGCCGAACCGAATTACGTGTCGAATCCCTGTGAGATTACGATTACGATCCTGAATCACGATTACACTGCTACCAAGCCACGATGGCAATCGACAATCGATATGATGAAGTCGTCGACGGAGCAACAAATTTTCAAAAAGAGGGAGATAGCCTTGTCAGACCAGTCAAGCTAACGACAAGTCAAAAGCCTACCAGGAGGCAGTCTACGAAGACACGCACCGACAAGTGTACCAAGAAGTCGACCAAGAAGTCTACTGAGAGTCGACCAAGATTCTACTGAAGCCGCCTATCGAGAGCGCAACCATGAAGTTGACTGGATGGTCACCGAAGCAGACTTGAAATGTCGATTACCGAGTCAATGCCGCTTACCGATGACTACCGACTGCAAGATGTACTCTATAGTGCTTGCGGAAGCACAGCGCTAGCGCGCTTGAACTTGATAAGTATAACCAGTTTAGAGAACCTTACGTGTTAGATATCGACGAATACGACGCGATTGACGTATACGATTGACGGCTACGACCGATGCCGGCAGCGGAAGCTCCCATCGATGCCGCATCATGAGCGGAAGCTCAACCACCCTGTTGATTGTGACAATGACCTATGCCGAGATTTACGGGCTACGGGTATGGATGGTCGGAGGAGTATGGGTTTGGAAGTAGAGATATGGAGGACAGGATCACTTTTGGATGTTTTCTTGTTTCTCTCTTCTCTTCTTCTCTTCTTTGGATCTCGGCCCGGTACAAATGGCGTCGGCATGGGTTTTCACCACCTGCTACTGGAGGTGGAGTTTCCCCATGCGCTGGATCCGCCGAAAGGTCGCCATTCAGCTGTACCGATCGGTTGTGGGACTTATGAGTTCGTACGATTGCGTACGTAGGATGATTGTTTCATTCTTAGTTTCCCTTTCCTTCTTTTCTCTTATACTGGCTTTGGCAGCCCAGGAGGTCTGCGCCTAAAGAGAGGGATAATGTAACGGCGGCACATGACCAGGGGCCGGGTAACAGCCATTCCATATAGTCGGCTCGCCACGAGCCTTAGATCTCTAGCGATAATCTTACATCTACATCTACATGTCTACATATATAGTCACTCGAGTCCACATTTGCAACCATATCCCTATGCAGCCGGACGCTGGCGTATACGTCCTTACAGATAGTGATTAACTGTACTCGTTTGTTCCCCGCCAGGGAGTCGGGAGTGTATCGGGTCCTATTGACTTTGCCCAATGTCTTCATCAATCAGACACACCATGCTTAGGCCGAGACTGTTCTCTTTGACCGGGGAGTACCCAAGTTGTTCTGCTCCACAAGGGATTGGCTCAAAGTCCCACTTACTAGCATATTGGCTATGGTCTGCCTGACATGTCAGTCGCATTTCTGCAGCTACCGCATCCAGTCCCCTTAGCTCAGTTTGAATGAATGTGGTAAGAAATAACTGGCATCAATATATGCCCTGAAGACTTATGAACTGGCCAAGGTTGTTGCATCATCAAATCAGTTCTACCGTAGTGTGTGAACTTTCAATGAATCGGCCAGCAATGAGGCTCGCTGTCAAATCGACACGAGGCTTGTAATCTCCCGCTAAGGATCATACTTGTGGTAGGTTTCTACTTCATTGTGAGATTGGTGTTATATACTATACGGTATTATGCACCCGTTATGTAGATCTCGAAGTAGACTACAACCACAACCTCTATTAGTCAAGAACTCCTAACAACAACAATACGTAATTGTCCTCTTTGCGTATATGATCTTTACAGACTCCCAATACAATTTGTCTGGAGATACGCTTAAGGAATTACAATAAGAGCTACGCCAGAGTGTGACTAAGTACGTATTTAGTATCGAAGTATACTTTGGAAGTACTGCTACTTTGGCCATACCAACCCTGTAACAGTAACATTGGGTTCTGTTTCTGCCATGTCTATTCTAGCTGGCAAAGAAAGTGAAGGACGAGCAGGAAGAGGCGGTGGTGGACCAATTCCAATACATAAGGAGAGTTGTTCCATCTGGGAATTGGATTGCTGGCAAGGTTGAGACTCAGATATGTTCAAAAGAGTGGGATCATCGAAATCGAAGATAAAAATCTCGTGTGGATCTGCTTCAAATGCAACTTGATCTGGATTATTGTTCGAAATATCAACTGGCTCATTGTCTACATCGTTGAGTGTAGCAGTTGTACGAAAAGCAAGTTCAGGAGGTTCTTCCCATCATGGTTTGTGGTTGAACATGACCTGATATGGTGATCGCATTCCAAGACAAGTATGGGGTTGTCGATTCATAGAAAGTGCAATTCGGGGCAGTGCTGTAGCCCACCTCTTCAGATCATGGACTGCACGTTCCAAATCTGCTTTCATTGTTCGGATTTTCGATTTCGTTGAACTGTTTGCCTATTCAACATGCCCTAGTGTTTGTGGAGTAAGTGGTCGTCCATTGATTACCTTGAACCCATACTGTTTAAGAAGAACCGAAAGAACACGCTTGAACTCTCTGCCATTATCACACTGTATAATCTCTGGATGTCCAAAGAAACCAATAAATACTGCAAGAGCATCTGCTACCTCAGCGGCAGTTTTGCTTTTCAAAGCAAAGAGAGAAGTCCATTTAGAAAAGTGGTCCTTAATGTGTAAAACCCACTTGTACTGACCATCTGGTTCATGAAGAATATCAACCAGGTCGATTTGCACTCGTTGCAAAGTATGATCAGAAATGATAGGTTCAAGTGGGGCCCGGGACCAGTTTTGTCGTTCCAGAAGACAGCTTTGACAATGTTTTGAAAGCCATTCAACTTCTATTATAGGGGTTACTAATCCCAATAATCAATACAACATTTATTGAATTAAGTACAGCCGCCTATCTAAGAAACTCTTTCTCTCATCATCTTATCCTAAGACTCAACCTCTTACACCTGTGTAGCAAGTGCGACCAATCTAAATCAATACCAGAGCCCGTCTCCTCGATAGATATAAATTACACCTCTCCGTCGAACAACTGCTCCTCGGAAAACTCCTCGAATGGTAACAAGCCAATGTTCAAGTATCTCAGCACCAGGCAGTCAATATTCTCAAGTTTGCAAAAACGTAAAACCACTCGGTAGGTGTGGCTTAAACGGTGCTCTTCCAAACCGAAGAGGAGGTTGCCTCAATGTTCAACAACTCGATGCAGTGTGTACTTGGAATGTGTGTACCTGTGTCCAGGCATATAACGAGTAATCACGGAGATGGAGAAGAGTAGTAGAAGTAATTGTGAATAGTTTAATAGATAGAATTCTTAATAATATTTTACGATGGTTTTTGGTGTTCTGAATGTTGACTGCGGATTGCTGCTTGAGCTTGTTCTTCACATTGCCTGATCAATGCCATCTCTTTATAGTCATCTTCGAGGATGTGTACACCCACACTTCGACGCTATGACTATACACTCATGATAGCGTTATCGCGGTCGCGTCTTATATTTTTTTGAATGCGCCCGGTGATAAAGTGCCACGCTTCCCAGTAGGTTGTCGTGTTCATGCAATGTGGTTTGAAAGCATTAAGCTCCTGATAAGAATCAGGCCATCCATTGCATGATATCATGTCAGACAATGTGTCAGATGAAACTCGATCTTAGACATCATATTACCAGTTTGAGACAGTAGTCGGAACGTCTGCCAACAAAATAGTTCGCAGCGCTTATCGCAATTTCAATGCCTCACCATAAAGGCTATTTGGCTTGCGTCATAGATTCAATTGGTGAACAACCGATACTATGCCAATGTAGAATTTGATGCGTCAGCTGATATCAATTACAAGTCTGACGTTGCAAAGCATACTAACTCAAACCAATGAGCAGGGTTACTTCAGGCCTGTTATCTTCAGCTGTTAGGGGTTCTCCCCTAACAGAGGTATTGGTACAAGTCTACTTCAAGATCTACATAACGGTTTTACGATACCGTATAGTACATAACATCGATCTCAAAATGAAGTAGTAAAGTGCCATACGTAATGATCTTTAAGCGGGACATTGCATACTTCGTGTTGATTTGATAGGAAGCCTCATTGCTAGCAGATTCATTGAAAGTTCACATACTATGGTAGAACTGATTTGATGACGCAATAATCTTGGCCAGTCGATAAGTCTTCGGGGTTGATAGTGATGCCAGTTATTTCTTACCACACTCATTCAAACTGAGCTAAGGGGACTGGACGCGGCAGTTGCAGAAGTGCAACCGACGTGTCAGGTAGACGTTAGCCAATACACTATTAGGTGGGACTCTGAGCCAATCCCTTGTGGAGCGGAACGACTTGGGTACTCCCCAGTCAAGGAGAATGGTCTCGGCCTAAGCATGGTGTGTCTGATTGATGAAGACATTGGGCAAAGTCAATAAGCCCCGATAAGCTCCCAACTCCCTGGCAGGGAACAAACTAGTAGAGTTAACCACTATCAGTTTAATAATACTGGTGTGGTATGTCAATTCAAATGTCGACAGAGCAATGGTGGGTCGCCATGTAAGACTCTGAAAGCAGATAAGCCAAATAACCTATATGGTGAAGGTTGAGGCTTACGTTATTAAGCAATCTGTTTGAAGCACTCCAAATGACCACGTCAGGCGATGGAGAGGTATTGACTATCCGAAATAAACGAGTTGCATGATATCCCAGTTGAAGTTACTGTTTGATTAAATTTAATTGCTGATGATGGCCTGATTCTTATCAGGAGCATAACGCTTCAAAACCAATCATGCAATTACACGATAACCTTTGGGATGCCTGGTTCTCTATCTAAGAGCCTGGCTCGTAATAAAAGAGTACTCTAAGATATGACAGATGAGATCATAGCTAAGGTTCAGACATAAACTTCGGTAGTCCAAGAAAGGCTATAAAAGAACAACAAGAGCTCCGGTGTTTGGAAGGATAGCCCCACAGTTATGAACGATACCTACCTGCGAAAGAGGAAGCTGAAATATTATTAAGTTTCACGTTCTTATTTTACTATTATCATTGTTATCAAGTATATTAGTATTATCTATTAGGATTGTACGCGGTTCCCCCACCACATGAACGAACGAAAGTTTACGAATGATTACGATATTATTGTGTATGCTTTCTCTCTATTAATAAGACGTTTCCAGAGAGAAGATAATATCTTTGCTGCCCAGTGTATTTGGTGGTTAGCAAGTATCATCCAATATACAGAGATACTTAGGTTCTACTTTGAATATCAAGTATTTCCTTCAACATATGTTAGAGATTGTATAGTATCTCCACTCCCAGAGAAAATATCTGAGGAGTCAATAATCCCAGATTCCGATATTCCTGAACTGCAGTTGGATTCAGATACGGAATATCGTTTTAAATCAGTATCTCGGGATATAGCAGAAGCACGAAGCATCCTACCAGTTAATCGAACATCGCCATCCGGAAGAATTGCTAAACCTGTCAACCTTTCAAATAAGCAGTTACGCAAACGATATCCTGGAAGGGATAAAAAGCAACTACAGGCTTTAAGGACTTCCTTGAGGATAGATGGTTTGATTAACTAAAGGATATAAGGTTGAGTAGAATTGACAGCTACTATTGAGTCTGTGAAAGACGAGGATTTAGGGAGATTACGCTTAAGACGTAATATTGCCGATAGTATCTGAACACCAGGTTTATCAAGGAATTTGTTCAGGGTTGTTGTGAAGATACGTATCAATTATGATTGCACTATCAACGGGAAAATATTACCGCCAAGTATTAATCAATCACCGAGATTAATTATACAAATATACTTTACCATATTAATTAATTACCGAGATTAATTATACCAGATATATGTATTGCCAATATTGTATCACACCCTGATACGATTTAGTTGCTATTCACCTAATACCTTCGGATATGATGATACATATTTGTCCCTTGTGTGTTTACAATCATTATCGTATACCAATACACTTTGTTTGGAGATATGCATAAGTTATTGAGATAGGAGCCACGGCTGTGCACCTAATATGTACTTAAGTATCTGCTGATACTTGTTATCAGAATAGTTACTAAGGTGGAGGCACCCCCGTAACATCAGCCAAGGTCATAATTCCCTCAGTAAGGTCATGCTTAGGCCGAGACTATTCTCTTTGGCCGGGGAGTACCCTGGTAGTTCTTATCGCCTGAGGCAATAAGCCAGAAGTCCCGTGTACTTGCATATTGACTATCGACTGCTGTGTTTGTGTGTCGGAGTAATCTCCAGTCCAATCAAATAGTCGGGCTAATAGCTAGGATATGAACGTGGTTGAATACAATGCGCTCGGCAGATGTAACATCTTTTGATCTGCCAGCATTATTGCATTATCAAATAAGGATTACTGTAGTATATATCCTTTCAATGAATCCGCTAAGTGAAGAGACTTTCCTTATTCAATCAACGCACGACTAATATGTATCCCCGCCAAAGAACATATTACTGGTTTACTTGTGGCATCATGAATACGCGTTATGCATGTCACGTGACTAGACCTAGAGTAACTCCATGACATGTATTCATATAACTATCACAAGTACCATTATCGCTGTTCAGGGAAAACCCTTAACAACTTCATCCTTTTTGATACCGTAGAACCATTCATTGATATTGGCATAGACTTTAGCTGAACTGGCATGATCCAACTGTAGATGAACTTGTTGAATATAGCGGAAAATCTCATTGTCACAGATTACCCTCCAGTTTGCAGTTTTTCCATGCTTTCTTTCACCCTCTGTAGGTTGTTTGTACAGGTGACCATCACCTCCCAGGTAGAAGTTGGTAAGTGCATCATGCTTTTGATTATACAAAGCTTGTTGATCATATCCTGGAGGGAGTTTTTCATTGGGAAACAATAGCCAATTTTTGTATTCTGCACACTGTTTCTGATCAAAGCTCCACTAGATATTTGTTAGGGGTTCTCCCTTAGTAGCGATAATGGCACTTGCGATAGTAAAAGAATACATGTCACGGAGTTACTCTCGGTATAGTCACATGATATGCACAACACCTATTCTTGACATCGCAAGTAAACCAGTCTTATGTCCTTTAGCGGGGATACATAAGAATCACGCGTCGATTGGATAAGTAAGTGTCGTTACTTAGCGAATTCATTGAAAGGATACATACTACGGTAGTCCTTATTTGATGACGCAACAATGCTGCCAGATCAAAAGATATTACATCTGCTAAGCGCATTGTTTTCAACCACGTTCATATCCTAGATACTAGCGGAATTTGTTTGATTGGACTGGAGATTACTCCGACACAGAAACACAGCAGTCGATAGTCAATATGCAAGTATGAGGGACTTCTGGCTTATTGCCTCAGGCGATAATAACTACCAGGGTACTCCCCGGCCAAAGAGAAAGGTCTCGGCCTAAGCATGACGTGACTGAGGGAATTATCACGTTGGCTGAAGATAAGAGGCCTGAAGCAACCCTGCTCATCGGTTTGAGTTAGTATGCATTGAAATGTCAGACTCGTATTCGATACGAGCTGACGCGTCAAATTCTACATTGGCATAGTATTGGTTGGTCGCTGATTAAATCTATGACGCAAGCCAAATAGCTTTTAAGGTGAGGCATAAAGTTGCGATAAGCGCTGCCAACTAATTTGTTGGCACAACGTTCCAACTATGTCGCACACGGGTAGTAAGATGTCTTTGTTCAAGTTTCGTCTGACACATTGTCTGACATGATATCATGTGATGGATGGCCCGATTTCTTATCAGGAGCGTAATGCTTTGAAACCACATTGCATGAACACGATAACCTATTGGGATGCATGGCACCTTATCACCAGGCGCATGCCTGTGTCGCATGACGCGACCGCGATAACACTATCATGAGCTTTGTAGTCATAGCGTCGAAGTATGGGTGTACAAACCCTCGAAGGCGACTATAAAGAGATGGCATTGTTCCAGCAATGAGAAGAACAAGCTCAAGCAGCAATCTGCAGTCAACATTCAGAACACTGAAGACGATCTTAAAATATTATTAAGAATTCTATCTATAAACACTTTCACAATTACTTCTCTCATCCATTTACGTGATTACACTTCATATGCCTGGACTCAGGTTGACACAATTTCAGTACGCACACCAGAAGAACGTCAAACATTTCGGCGATCTTATTGTTCAACTGGACGAGCAAGGTTCAACCCACATCTCCCGTGTGGTGTGGCTTTTTGTCATCAGTATCAGTATCGGTTACCCAGTACATCGATACATATTTACAAGGTTATTACCCTTCGAAGAATATTCCGAAGATTGGTTGCATCCAGGGGAGGTTTAGTTGTCGGCTTTGAAGAAGCCACTGGGAATTGGAGTCAGATTGACTCACGTGCTCTTGAGTAAAGGTCAAGAGGTTGAGTCTTAGGATAAGACAAGGAAAGAAAGAGTTTCTTAGATAGGCAGCTGTACTTAATTCAATAAATGTTGTATTGATTATTGGGATTAAGAACCCCCGTAACAATATTAAGTCCAATTAGCAATTTCTAAGAAATTGAAGGTCCTGTTTATGAATTGTACACACCCGATTTTTGTGGGATTCAGAGCACCGCCATTCTTCAAAGCTGCGATAGCTTTCCATGGTGAATGGTGCAAACTGGTTGGGAAAAGACATGGTATTTGGTGAATAAGTAGTAAGAGAATAGTGTGTAAGTGGTAATTGTAACTGTGTGTGATGATTGATTGTTTATTTGACATAGGTAGCCTGCTATACTCGTATATATACCAGAGCTCTGTGTGTTCATCTGCACGCATGCATGAACCATTTGCTGGTACGTATATATGCGTACTCAGCTGGATTGGTTATATGCGCACTCAGCTGGAACGCATATATGCGCATTCAGCTAGAACACATCAGCTATACATCACCAGCTGAATCCCATCAGCGCAACTAAGTACCTTCAGCACAGCTGAATATCATACACCCATATGTGCAATTCCTATGTGGCATCTTCGCTGGCAGGATGTCCCTATTTGGTAAGTGGGACATCTCCTACCCAGCAGTTAAGAATCTTGCCTGGGAGGATACCCTCCCAGCCAAGTGGCCATCTTGGGCAAGGGGATATCCCCTTGACCAACGGGATATCCTCTTGGTCAAGTGGAGAACTTGACCGCTGGGGTAGAACACATATATATGTTCCGACCCATACACCAAATTTTTCCGTTGGCCAACAGGTCGACTTATAGGCAAAGCAGTCAACCCTTTCGCCTATGGGTCGATCTGTTGGCCAATGGGAAGACTTGGAGTATGGGTCAACCCATTGGCAAAGTGGTCAACTCTTTGGCCTATTGGTCAACCCACTGGCAAACGGGATAACTCGCATTAACTCTTTTTGGGCATTCGGCTTCTCCTTTAGAAACTCAACAAATTTTGTAGTCTCTAACTTTCCCAGTACTGTACTGGCTGCCGTGGTCCGGACAAGGCGTGTTGCTGGCAGACATTTTGGGATCGGACGGCAGCTACTAACAGCTTTTGTGTACTCGGACATAGTAGTAATTTTGGTAGTGGGAGACAATCCAGAGGATACATGGTGGGGGTTGAAGAGCGCTGGAAGAACTGGAGGGGTCAAGGGCGGCCCTGTTGGGAGGACTCGGAGGCTTCAGGACATGTAATTATTCTAGTAGCTGCGATATATGTATATACAATTATCGCTTGTGGTGCTGACACTTTTTGCGTTTCGGACACCCAAACCTGACGCTGACTGACGCTAAAAATCATCCGGACGGACATCCCATACTGACTGCTAACGTCCGGACCATGGCAGCCAGTACAGTACTAGCACCGAAAGCAGCTGATGTAGGTGCTGTAGTTAGGCGAACCTAACAGAGGTGCCAGTAGGGAAGGTGGTGAGAGCCAAAGAAATCATTGTTATAGTTGAGATAATTTCCCATAGAGTTGGAGGCACAAGATAGTCACCATGATGAAGTAGGACAGTTGTGATGAAGTGGAAGTTCAAAAGTTGAGAGAAATAATGCTTCACTGCGCCTCCCCAACCTCTTCCCAATATCTTACTTCGCACCTTGGTCGGTCCAATCGGTTGGCATATCGGTTGACCTATTAACCAATATGACAAGTTGGCATATTGGTCGACCCGTTGGCCAACGGGAAAATTCGGCGTATGTCGGAACATGCATAGTATAAGCCTATAATAAGTTTGGTATACGTACTTAAGTATTAGAAGTCTACCTAGATCACGAAAATTACCGCCGTTGAGTGCACGTGATAATTATACTTAGAATATATTATACCGAAAATTAAGGTATAGACGTAAGGCGCCATGAGGCACTGCCCGTCCACGGCGTCGATTCCTGAACAATCATAAAACGGTGCATCCATTGATCAAGATGTCCAGTCATCTTTTTAGAAATGCAGTCTGTACAAAACGAAATCTCCCCTATTATTGGAATTACAGAATTTTTCAGCGACTGTTATCCCCAAACTTTCTCTTTTCTCTAGATCTGTCTTCTGACGCTTCCTCATACTCTTCAAACCTTTACTCCAGTAATCTTGGTCACATCTACGGCCAATAATATCTGAGGTATACATTGGAAGTGCTCTGAATGAGAGGACTCTGATTTACAGTGGTAATACCTCTGAAGGCGGTCAGATCATGTTTCACCACTTGACAAGTAATCGTCCTCATAACTTCTTATCCCCTCCAGTCCCAGACGAAGCTCCGTATACACCATTTAGGTATGCTCATGAAGTGGTTCAGCAGGATACAGCCGGCGAAGTATTGAAATTCCAACCCCCAGCCCTTCGTCGTGACACTTCCTTTGTACCTATGCTGATTATAGACGGAACCAAGGAATTAAACGCCCTCTGTGCCAAAATGTCTGGGAGAGGGTGGCTCTAGAAGTTGTACAACTAATAGTAGACAATAATTGGGTCAGGCAGTGTGCAGAGAATGCATCCGCGGTGCTAGTTGAATTCCAATAGCTTCAGCACTCAACTTTCCAATAATGCCTGGATAAACTCAAAAGATCAAAGCGTTGAATCCAGAAAAGCACCCTGGGAGGGCAAGCTACCCGGACCCATCGATGTAATATCCAAGAATAGCCGCCAAAAATACAACGTCACTGATATAGAACTGATGCTAGATAGATACAAAAACGAGTCAAAAGATATGAGGAAAGGGGATACGCTGGTGCTCGCTAGAATCTAGTATAGCAACAAGATCTAAGCACTGACTGCTCAGGAAACACAGTACCCTCCTTGAGGTTACCATTAGATATTATAATAGTAATAATCAAATACAACGTAACCACAAGCGAACCGAGAAGTAAAGCACCTAAATTCTGACTGGATGCCGCAACACTTACAAGAGTGCAATAGGTACTTTGAATGCTCGTGTTAGTCCGCGAGCCCAGCAACTTAGATACTAAGTTCCTTTACCCTCCACTGTATGAATTTAAGCATCTTCTCTATCTTCTCATCATTCTCCTTCATCTGTTTCCCAGATCTTTGCGAGCAGGCGATTCCTAGTCGCGCTGTAGTAGTACAAGTTCATCATCTGATGCTATCACCAATGTTCCCAGCGGCCCGGGCCGGCTGGGCTTCATCATTTGAAGCCGGTCGCCTTTAGAGCGGGCTTCTGGAGTAATAGCCCGGCAGGCATGCTGTTACAGATGTACATGATGTTACAGGTCTGATACACGGTCACGGCTGCAGGGGCTGATGCCTCCTGTATATATCTCGAGTCTTTCTCCTTCTCTCTTCTCTGTACCATAGAATACACGCACACGGTTCTCCCCAACTTCCATATCGTAACACATGCGGGCGCCCAAAGGCCGAGTGACCACCTATGTCCAATCTAAATTTGTATACCACTACTAAAAATAGCGTATTCTCCACAGAAAATAGTCCACCCACCGCTAAAAAGAACGTCATCTATTACCTATACCGAATAATTGTTTGCTAATTTTCATGTTTCAGATATGCAGGCCGGGTCCGTTGGGAATATTGAATACTGTACTTATTGATCTATCTAGAAGAGACACAAAGACCGTATATGTACAATCTACCATATGCGTACCCGTATGCACTACCTGACATGAGACACATAACCCTGGTCCTGATGCATATCCTCATACAGTCACAATCTTCATACAAGTCTATATTCTCATACAAGACTTCAGACGATGCTGAGACTCACACGCAACACTCCCCCCTCTTGCTACGCTCCATGGAGCAAGAAAACAAACAAAATTGTGATTCCCATAGTAGCCTCCTTAAAACCCTGCGTGATAAGTGAGCAGGGAAAGAGTACTACTGCAGCCTGAGAATGGCCATCCATATAAACACAAAAATCCGTATTCCCAAAAGAAAAAGTAAAACAACCTTAAATTGACCTCCATTACCATAGACCCATTGCTTTTGTAAACATCGTATGCTTATCCTTCGTAAGTGCCTTTGTAAATATATCTGCCACATTTTCGTCCGTGTGTACGTAGGAGTAGTTGACTATTTGGCGTTTGTGCAAATCTCGACTATTGTGATAACAAACGTCAATGTGCTTGGTGCGAGCCCTTATGATTCCCGTGGTGATGAGAGTGAGAGCTCCCTGATTATTGCAGTTGATTGGCAGCAGTGGTAAGTCTTTGCCGTGAATGTCTATTTGTAATTGGAGTAACCATTTCGCTTCTCTGGAGGCCTCTGAGCAGGCGATACATTCGGCCTCGAGAGTTGACATGGCGATGAGGCTTTCCTTCCAAGACTGCCACGAGACTGCTCCACCATTGCTGGCAAGAAGCACATGGCCTCCCTGGGATTTGCAGTCCACGCTGTCATTGGCCCAATCGGAATCCGAGTACCCTATGAGGCTATTGCCGAAGTCGATTCCGATGCCATTGCTGATGCCGATGCCATTGCTGATGCCGATGCCATTGCTGATGCCGATGCCATTGCTGATGCTGATGCCATTGCTGATGCCGATGCCATTGCTGATGCCGATGCCGTTGCCGATGCTGATGCCGATGCCATTGCCGTTGCTGTTGAAATGTCATCAGAAATCGGCTGTAGATTTGAGGTACTGAAGAACTCTCTTGGCAGCGGTCATGTGGCTGGTGAATGGCCGCGAATTGTAACGAGAAAGATCAGCGACTGCATACGAGATATCTGGCCGAGTTGCACGTGCTGCGTACATTAGTGATCCCACGACGGCTTGGTAGTCTATGATATCTTCCAGTTCCTTCTCCCCCCGATCCTCGGCCAAATCCATCCTTACATTGGGGTCCATGGGCGTCGATATACCGTGAGTATGCTCCATGTCGAATCGTCTGAGGATCGTGGTGATATAGGCTGTCTGACTGAGACTGACCCTGGTGCCGTCGCGAGGAATCTTGATGCTGAGGAATTGGCGTGCCGGGCTTAGGTTCGTGATTTTATACTTTTCCAAGAGTTTCGCTTTGACTTCGATCGCAGCTTTGGCGGCGGCCTCCGGATATGACCGGGAGATATTGTCGACATTCAGAAGTATCAGAATGCCATCACTGCGAAGATAGAGGTTAGGATCGGCAAGGGATTGAGGGAACCCAAGAGAGAGTAGAAAGGCATTGATATCGTCCTGCCAGAATCGCGGAGCTTGTTTAAGGCCATACAGAGCTTTCCTGAGTCTGACAATAATCCTCGGTGCGTTGTGCCCTTCTGGCCATCCTTCTGGCAAAGTCATATAAATGTCATTATCGTCGATTTCGGGGTTTAGGAAAGCGGTGACTACATCCAAGTGGTCCATATTCCACCCATATCTCCCGATGAGAGAGATGAGATACCGAAATGTAGTTAACTTCCCAACAGGGGCATAAGTGTCACCGAAATCCGTTTGCTCGTATCCTTTTATGACTAGCCAAGCTTTATACTGTGTGGACCCATCAGGATTGTGTTTAGTCTTATAAACCCACTTAGAGCCAATCGGCTTAACTTGCAGTTTCCGTGCTTCTCGGGAATTGAGAGCGGAGAAGGTATTATTGAGCAGGATCGATGTGCTTTCTTCTTCCATGGCTCTTTTCCAGTGATCTTGTTGAGGGCTTTCCATAGCTTCCGCGTAGCTGAAAGGATCACCGGTGGCTTCGGATGCCGTCAATGCTTCTTCAGGGGTTTTACCTTGACTTCTTGTGACACGACTCACCATTGGCGGAGCTGGAGATGCTGGCGGTACTTGGCTTGATTTCTTGATTGCTGCTGCCGATCGTCAGGCAGTCTGGTCCTCTCGGCGGAGGCGCCGGCTGTGGGCGATGTTTTCTGCATCTGCTGCTGAACGCTGGGCAGTCTGCTCCTCTCAGCGGAGGCGCCAGCTGTGGGCGATGTTTTCTGCATCTGCTGCCAAATGCTGGGCAGTCTGATCCTCTCGGTGGAGGCGCCGGCTGTGGGTGATGTTTTCTGCTTCCTCGTCAGGAGCTTCATGCATGTGAGATGTGGATCTCTTACCTATCTGTGTAGGTTGGCTGTCTAGTCCTTGGAGAGGCTCATCTCTGGTATCTGTTTCCTCGACATATTCCTCATCTTCTGGTAGTCCAAATATGTCGATCCCATTGCTTCCATGCTGACACGACATGTGTGCATTCCTTTCTTTGTCAAAGACGACTTCTGATTGGGCTTTCACCCTCTGGAATTCGGGATACCATATCCTCCACAACATTTCTGAATCGTGTACGTAGCCTACCATCATGCAGGGCTTTGACCTTGGGCCGAATTTGTCTCGACGTTGTACTTTGGCGATGAGTCTGCTGGTGTAACATCCGATTCGACGTAGGTTGTGGAGAGGAGCTTGATACGATATCTTGTTGCCGTCAGCATCATGGGTAGGATTGCCAAATCCATGCAGCATTTCGTATGGCATTTCGTACGGTGCTTGATAGCCATCGTGGTCATTTTTTCTTTTCAGGCCTTCATTTGGTGACCTTTGATGGAGATAGACTGCGGTATTAACTGCTTCTCCCCAGAGCTGAATGGGAGCCTGGGAGTCGATCATCATAGCCCGGGCCTTTTCAGTGATTGTACGAATCATTCGTTCAGCAACGCCATTCTTTTGGTGGGCGTATGGAGGGCATGGTTTGTATGTGGTACCACGGGCGGCGAGAACAAATTGGAAGGTCTTATTGTCGTATTCTCCCCATCCATTATCGCACCGGAATCGCTTAATTTCGTATCACATTGAGTCTACTCGGGCCTGGAATGACTGGTAGGCGGACATGCAGGTCTTGGCTTTTTTATTTGGCAGCAGCCATACGGATGTGTCCCTCGTGAAGTCATCAATGAATAGTATATAGTGTCGATTGTCTCCGAAGGTTCATGTAGAGAAGGGACCGCACACATCCGAATGTACAAGTTCAAAGGGCTTCGAAGTGCACTTGACTGGCACTCAGATGAACCTTTGCTTGTGCTTGGCCTGGATGCAGACTGTGCACTCAGAATCGTCGTGTGTATATCCGTCAATCAGAGATTTTATGGCCATAAGATTCATATGGGCTAGTCATTGGTGCCATAGGTTTGACTCTGGGATTGTGAGAGACTTCCGAGTAGACTTAGTTTTGACTGCGATAGGTTCTCTTGATGACTCAATTGTAGATTCAATTGTAGGTTCAATTGTAGGTTCAATTGTAGGCTCTGTGGTTAGTACTCTTGGAAGTGAGCTGTCTCTCTTTCTCTTTCTCCCGTTCTTGGTAGTCGATGATAGGAGTGCGGTCGGGGGAAGTATGATATATATTCCATTGGTTAGTTTTCCAGCAAAGGTACAGGAAGATGGCGAAGTTATAGAGCATTTTCCGTTTCGAAATAGAGTCGTATGCCCACCCAAGTCCAATTAGTTGATCGATAGAAGGGAAAGTCGAAAGGTACGATTATGGAAGGCTTCGACTTGGTAGCCCTGAATGACATCGACGAAGCCGTAATACGTTGCGGTGACTGAATTGTTGTCTCCGAGCTCGATTACAATAGGAAGTGAAAGTTTTTGAATGTTGAGAAGCTGCTGCGGTCGTTGCACATATGGTGTGACGCTCCAAAATCGATGACCCACTTCGGAGCAGCGGCGAGAGCACAAGCAGATAGTCACAGGGAATCGTAGTCTCCAGTCGTCGCGAGGGCTGCTGTAGCAGTGGCTTTCTTCACTCTCCACCGTTCCTTTATACGTTTGTAGGAGATGCAATCGACCTTGACGTGGCCTGGGAGCCCACATTGGAAGCAAATGTGCTCATCGTTGTTTCCTCCCTCCTGAGCGCGTTTGCGTTTTCTGCATGCATCTGTAGTATGGCTGTCAATTTTGCAATAAGTGCACTTACTTTCGTGGCTGTCTCTGGTTCCACCGCGTCCACCACGTCCACTGCGTCCACCACGGGCACAGTAGCCGCCACGTTGAGAGAGAAGGGCGGCCCCGGTGGATGCATCTCCGAGTTCTTTGGTGAGGCTGGCTGTAGTCTCTTCTGCTAGGAGGTCATGCATGGCTTCTTCGGGTGTAGGTAGTGGCCTTCTATGCTTTAGGACCATTAATATCATCGCATACTGTGATGGCAGTGATGTGAGTATTTGCGTGCGAAAATCGCGATCGGTAATTGTGTCGTCTGTATGGTCCAGTTGTTTGTGGTAGTTACTGAGCTTGGTGAAGTATGATTTAAGTGGTTCATCCTCCTTAGGTAGGCAAGCACGGAACTGATGAAGAATGTCCTGTCTACCGATATAAGATCCAGCGGTGTCCAGGCTGGTTTCTAGTATGTTCCACATCACGTGAGGATTTCTCATACCTTTGAAAATGCGCCGTACTTCGGGGGAACAGGACAGTCTGATTATAGATGTAGCCTCAGCTTCCATAGCCTTCCAATCATCATAGTTGTCATCGTGGTCAAGATCAAGGAGCTACGGCTCAGGATTATCTCCGGTGACGATTGCATATGCTCTCATGGCTGACAGGACGGGTATCATGTCGCCTCTCCATTCGTCGTAGTTGGTGTCATGGCGCAAGAAGGTACGAAGATACTTGTGAATAATAGAAGAAAGATACGGAAGGTGTGGAAGGAATTGTGTTACGGAAAAGCGGAGACGTTGGAAGACACAGAGGAAGCGGCGAGATGGTGGCGGTGTAATCTACTAAGATAAAGAAGTGGTCTGAGGTGTTGCGACGTCAGGCGAGGTGGCGTGGTTGTTACGATAAGGAATAACGGAGTGGTGTGTAAGATCGTGGGATGAGATTCGGATGGTACATCGGAGCATGAGGAATGGTTCGAAGGTGGCAGACGAATTGTATATAAAGAGAGTGTTGATAGTGTTGGAGGATTTCCTTTTCTTCTCTCTTTACTCGTTCTCTTGTATAGCAAAGCAAGTTACGACTTTGAAACAGCTTGGACTCTTGTCTTGTCTTGAATTCCCTCGAAACGAATCTCGAGCATCTTGTTTTGTTTTCCGATATCACATTTGTGTTACCAATATCACCTACGCCCGACCCCGCCCGTTACACTAGAATGAGTCCTACAACATCGTACCTGATATTCAATGTGCCTACATCCCTCAACAGGGTGTAAGTATTGCTCCGAACCTTGCTCCACTTCTTGTTGGGTTTATCTAGCATTAAACCACCGTTGGATACACATTTGCGACGATTGCGTCGACGAATTACTACGACTTACCGGATTTGACATCCGTCAGTACCCTCATCGATCACCATATTCGAATGCACCAGTACGACAGTAAGTGCACTTCTCGAATAAATT
>Ga0307515_10009824_pt1 | contig 18433 bp, 7 predicted proteins | sample 17_EM_MG_FD_194513 | JGI IMG/M metagenome (GOLD analysis project Ga0307515, IMG submission 194513) | Populus trichocarpa ectomycorrhiza microbial communities from riparian zone in the Pacific Northwest, United States - 17_EM | ecosystem: Host-associated > Plants > Roots > Unclassified | place...
GTGTGTGCTTTTAAATTCTATAGACACATTGGTCTGAAAAGATACTATTTTTCTTATAAATATCAGTTTGTTATTGACAGAAATCAATTAGAAAACAATTTTCTTCTCTCTTTATTTTTTATCTACAAACTATTATTTACGTTTATCGAAAACAAAATAGAAATTCTTAAAAAACTTATAAAAATTATTATTTATAAGTTTAAAACTTTGTTGGATCTCAAAGATATATTACTTTAATCATACAACAAATATAATAAAAATAATTAATATTTTAAAAATAATAATCTTCACGCCCTAAAATTTATTTGCTTTACTTAGTAACATAACAGAGTGATCATTTTTACATAGTAATTATGCAAAGAAAGTATATAATTACGTAAGAGAATGATATTGTTACATAGTAATTGCATGTGTTCTTAAAGGATAGATTAATTACCTTGGAAACTTAAAAAAGTCGATCAATAGAGTGATCATATGTTATTAACGGGAAATATGGTCGCAATCACCTAAGAAACTAGATGAAAGATTGGTCATATCAACAGTTTAGTGTGACTATATAAATGCCCAAAAGATTTTTATCACGAAGCCCATTAAAGGGTAGTCGTGCCCCCGAGTGATTTTAAAACTGTAAGTCCATTGATGGATGGTCATGCCCGAGAGGATTTACGAGGATAAAGCGAGTCTATGTGAAGTTTTTCAAGCTCCTGATGAATTTTCTCAAAATGATGGATAGACTTGTGTAGTTGATTGGGTTATACTTCTCTTCTTACAGCATGCATGTGTCTATAATAGCGACAGAACTTTGAATCTCCGAGCTTATCACCTGTGAGAAATATAGCTCAAACTTCTTGCAAGCTCAACTCTTTGATCCATCTGCGGACCATCTCTCTGAATTGTAGGTTGTTTGAGCTTCGAGTGCAGGTATACTTAAGCTCATTGAGTAACATATTTGATTTACTGGTCATTGTGTTCTTGTTCTGTGATCACTAGGTCAATATTTTTAACATTTTTTCCACGACAGAGACCGTGATTGATTTGCATGACGATCGAGATTGATGCACTGTCCTCTTCCCCCCCTGCAAGTAAGTGATGAAATTACTTCAAATTGCTGCTTGTCGCCAGGCTATGCTCAGTCTGCTTGGAATACATATTCTCCCATTGCTAGGAGATTCTGATCTACTTTTCATTAAACATCACTTGTACAACATGTCAGGCCCTCCAACAAGTTTATGTCGGGACAAGTCTTTTTAGTCTCATCACATGCTAGTTTGCTTTGGAACAATATGGGTGTTGGATGGATAGTTTTGGGATTTGAACTGAGCAGGGTCCTGTCTTTAGTTTCAATGCAAGGAAAGGTAAGAAAAAAACAGGAATCCGTGCCTGGCTTGATGAAAACAGGACCTGCTTGTCCTTAGGGATAAGGATCAATTCACGTGAGTTTGACAAGATATATAATTTAAGGATTTGAGCTTTTGCAATAAACATAACGTGAGCCTAAATAAATTAAATTTAACACAAAACATATGTTGTTTTTTTTTTTTTTTTGACAAAATATATGAATCATTTTTTTTTTTAACATGGATGTTCGGGCTAGCTTACATGCACCTCGACTAATCCCACGGGCCTTAAAGTTAACGACCATGTAAGCCTCCAGTGGTTATCATATAAACAACCACATGGTTCGAACCTAAAACCACAGGGGGAGCAAACCCCTTAATCCCAAACTCTTACCATTGCAAAACATATGAATCTTGATTTGTCATGAGCTAGTAAGAGCTAAACCTGGCTTTTACTTCTCCAAGTGAGCATACTTTGTAAACCAAAAGATATTAGGATTACTCAAAATAGTTGAGAAAAAATGTTTATTTTCACAAAACAAAAACCTTATAACTAAATTATATGTCCGAAGAACATTCAAGTTTAATTTAAATTATAAGCCTGCAAATACATAATACATGCTAAACATATACCAAACTTGTAATTGATATCAAAACAAAGTCCTGGTATATATATTAATCACACAATATATCTTTGTATAAATTAAACCAAAATCGAAGAATGTATTTAATTGTTTAAGTAATTTAAAATTGATCAAGCTTTATTATTGTAAATAATCAATCATTTGTCATTAAGGTTTTATTACTCCTCATTTGGTGTAAAATGACTTTCTTTAATAAGTCTCTCAGTACCTTCAATAGCATCATTTTATTTAGATGCACTTCTAAATAATATATATCCAACTAATCAAGAAAATAGAACTCAATTATCCATCTATAAAAACTAAGGCTAAGCTTTAGATAAGAAGTTGAAGGACTTCGTCTACTAACAGCTTTCACCACACATTTTAAAATCAATATTAAACATGAATTTTTATTTATTTAAATCAAGTGACTTTTGAGTTGAAAAATCTATTCAAGTATCATTGAAAGAATTATGAAAAACAACTGATTAGATTTCTCCTTTAATGAACAGGACAAATCAATGAGCTGGAAGAAATAATTCTCTTGTAATAAGTCGATTAAAAAATATCTCTTATAATTAATAAGTTTTTTTTTTAATAAAACTTTAATCTTGAAAGCCAATTCGATGCCAGACATGTTGAGTTCGGGCACTTCGTTTATTTAAAATTTGCTTGGAAATGTAGTTGATGTTGTTTTTTATTTAGAAATGTATAAAAATAATATTTTTTTTATTTATTAAAAATTATTTTTAATATTAATACATCAAAACAATCCAAAAACATATATAAAAAAAATCAAAGCTAAAAGAAAATTATTTTTTAAAAAAAAATTCATGGTTAGACCACAGGTTCAAACAAAACCTTAATCTTTCTTGTCGGGATCTGTCATCTAGGCAGTCTTAGTCTCTGCAGTTTCACTCCCTCTTTCTTTCGTTTACCTTTACCTTTACATTTGGTTGCCAGCAGCAGCAGCGGCAGTTCCTGAGAAAGAATGGCACTGGTCAAACAACAGGCCACATGTGTGGACCACCGGTTTGAGAGAAAAGGATGCCTATGCTCTTCGTACACGACACTAGTTGAGGTTGAGGATGGCCTCTGTCGCGGAATTGTTTTCGCCTATAATCAATCCAATGATTACTTGACAAACTCCTCTGCATACAATTTAATTTATTCGATGGCTTTTTATCTTTTCTCACCATTGTATTTGCCAAGGATTCCCTTCAGAAATATTGGAAAGCGAAGGATATGGTTTTAAATTTTGAAATAAATAAATAAATAAATTTATAAGTACAGTTTTGGAATAAAATTATGTAATGAATTTTGTCTTTTATCTTTATCTTTATCCTCCTGTTCTAAAAAAGAGTATAAAATCTTCACTTGTTTTAAAAACTGATAAAAATAGACATTCCTAACTCAACAAAACTAAATATAATTTTTTTTATCTCATACATTTCTTTGTCGTACAAGCTAAGCTAAATAAAAGAATATAAATTGTTTCATGGACAAAGAAATTATTTCAGAGTATAAAAGAGATTGTTTTTAAAATATTTTTCATTTAAAAATACATTAAAATAATATTTTTATTTATTTTTAATATCAGTACATTAAAATAATTCAAAAAAACTAAAAAGATTAATTTAAAAATAAAAAAATCAAAAAAAAATTAAAAATATTATTGGACTGCAAAAATAAACATAGCCAAAATTATAATTTGCGACAGCACATTGTAGACTTCTTATGCAATTAACATTTTTTGTTGCCAAGCGATTATTCAGTAAATTAAATCACAAAAAATAAAAAAAGACAAACTTTACACTTAAACAAGGGAGATGCTTAGATCTGTCATAAAACCTCTAAACTTTAAAAAAGAAATGGCAAACTAACACATCAACAAAGATTTTTGATGAAATAGCACACTTTTAAACGTCACAGTTCAGAACCGCGATATCAAATAAATTCTAGTAGTCATCCTAGCCATTCCATGACAACTCCAGCAAAAAGATTTCCCCTCCATCTAAATCTAACAAAAAATGGTTATTATGAGATTTATTATTTAGTTTTTTAATTTTATATTTAATTTAGTTAATGATTTTAGAGAGTAAGAGATTTTTCAATTTTAACAAAATTTGGGTAGAGTTTTTCTATTTAGAAATTATACCTAAAATTTTATCCCACTGAAAAAACCCAGCAAAGAACTACAATAACCAAACACAACAAATTATCACATTTCATAACCACAAGTAGCATTAGGAATGTAAATAAATAAACATATATACATGCAAAATGAATCTCAAATAGTTACAACTTTCTAGTAATTGAAACCCCAAAATGTATCAACATAACTCATCAATATATATACGTCTCGTCTACCAGATATGATCCAGGTTTATCAATAGCGCGACTACATCCTACTCCTACCTTAGTGACCTCGTCCTCTGCCATGATATCTTTAAGAGTTAACCCCTCTCCAAATATATCAAGTTCATTGTGGCAAACATTGAACCACTGAGATGCATATGTGTACCATTCGTTTCCTTCATCAATATTACAAAGCATATAAGCGGCCTCTCAACCCTACCGTAGAAACATTTCAACCTAATATTAAAAAATATTAATGTTAAATTAAAAGACCAATAAATAAATTCTAAAAAGATTTGACTATTTATGATATTTTGAATCTGCTAGGCACGTTGCTCGTATTACATATATATAGGTGAAGGAACTTGCTTAGGATCTGATGTAATGACTTGACATATGATACTCATGTACCAAATCAAATATTTTTCCTTTACAATCACAAGATATATCTTTGTAAATATCTCATTCCTTCATACATCCCACTGTGATTGATAAGTCCATAGCAACTTAACCAATAATAATATTCATTTTTACCCCAATAATTTATGGCGTGCAACGCACCATTTGTATCAATATTGATTGGAATGTATAGTGGAATTGTCGCATTACCCGATTTGGATAATGTAGCTTAACCATCACAAGAAATATCAATGGGACCACTAATGTCCATATGTACATCCCGCTAGTATAAATAGCCGGAGCAATTGATAATGTTTCATCCAAATAAGGCGTCCACATGACATATAGAAGATAAGTTTCTTAAATATTAAATAGCAATAATTCATTGAAGTTAAGCTTTTTGTTAACAAAAGGTTCAAAAAAATATCTAGATAACATGTTGTCTATCTAGCTCTCTTCGATAAAATAACAATACATATGTTAGATTATTATCAAATACTCTACTAGCATGCCACCTAGCATTACAAATATATCGATTTAATTCATTTTTAAAGTTACAATTAGATATATAAATGCATATAATTACAAAATAACATTACAATACATGTATCCTAGTGAGAGCTGAAGTGTAACCTGGGTATTTGAGGTTGGCTCACATGAAGATACTCCTAAGACCATAATTGTTATTAATTGAAAAATGAGTTATTTATTTTGTGTTAACAACAAATATTTAAAATGTAAATAATTATTTTAAATTCTTTTATTCATTCCTATAGAAGTAGCAAACATTTGCCAACATGTTTGGCCCCTTTCATGCGTACAAGACATAGATGTTTGTACAAGCATGCCAAGAAAGCATATCTCCAACTATATGTGGGAATGATGTCAAAATCATCCAGGAGCGTCATATAAATTAAAGACATATATCTCCTCGTGAGGTATGTGAATAATATACTACCAAACAAATGCAGTATATATACTTTGACATATCTACATAAAACATTAAAATTATCATATTAATTCACATATACTTTACAAATAATCAACACATTCAAAAAATAATTTAATGGATACATTCATAAGACCTCGTTGTTAGCATCATTTAGTGATGTGGTAAATGTCTTTTTAATCCATTTAAGATGTATGTTACCCCCTAAAATTTAGAAGAAGGGGGTATCAATCCAAATGTGTGCTTACATAACACAATTTGATTACGCATGCTAATAGATGTGATTATTTGTCCATCAATAAAAGGTTCAAACAAAACGGTCATGTCATGTAGTGTCGGTGTCATCTTCTCATACCTAAGATAAAATATGTGTCTTACATCCTCATTGCTCAATTAGTGCATGGATTGAGCCGTGGTAAGCTTGATATGCTTTAAATAACTGAAGTATAAAAAACCAACCTAAAACACATATGGCTGAACTCGTTTTTATAGTTTTGTCCGCTTATGTGTTCAACAATAAATCATGGTCTCATCCCACATAAAAATTTAAAATATAATTTCATAAATATATAATACCTGTAATATTCAATAATGAAAAATTTTATTTAAATTAAATATTCTTACAATCCCGGTAAAAATATACTCTGATTGATGTATATGATGTAACTGCAGGATTAAAGTGTTAACGAGCCTAATAAGCATGTACTGTGACTCAAACTCTCCATGAAAGTAGTCATGCTCTTTGAGAATTTCATCGCCATGCTCTCCAAGAATATCATTATTATAATGTGGTCGCTTAACATGACAAAAAGATCTTCTGTCTTGCGTATGCGACATCCCATGTAAGAGTATATGTGTTTGATGTGAAATTAGATAAGTTTAATATGTTTTACAAAAATATCATAATATATTTTAATAAATATTTCTTTTGTCATATAATTGTGTTGTCATGCATACATTGTTTATTATGACATGTTTTCCTATTATGGCCTGTGTCATAATATAGTTCACACCTATAATGTGCATTACTCTCTCTTGCATCCATTTTATTGTGAAAATGAGTGGACATTTATCTACCACGTTTGAATTTTAATTGATTAACTCGTATGGTAATGGATGGAATGACATGTCATATATTGATCTATAGCTTTGAACTGTGTAATGATTATCAACAAAATATGTAAAGTCTAATAGTCTGTTTGGGATTATAGTAATGATTGCTTTTCGAAGTACTTTTCGCTTGAAAATGCATCGAAAAAATGTTTTTTTTATTTTTTAAAATTATAATTTTGATATTAGTATATCAAAACGATCTGAAAACATCAAAAAAAAATTAATTTGAAGCAAAAAAATAATTTTTTTCAAAAACACTTTTGAAAAGTAAAAACAAATATGCTCTAAGTGATTCTTAGTGTAACATGTAAGAACACGTGGACATGGATGTTTGATTGTCTGCTATTTACCATATGTGCTTATTCTATTATTTAATCTAACTATCCTTTTAACTTTTTTTACAACACCCAGTTTAATAGGGGTGTTGAACTTGAAAATCTATTGCTTGAAGTTGAACGACATTTTAGTATGATCTCATGATTTATCCCTGCTCATTTACAATTCAACATGAATTGACGAGGGAAAATTATTCCATGTTAAATAATATTATTTGTTTCACATCTTCGCTTGACCCAATAACTATTACACCTATAAAATATCAATTGCACCAGAGCTAAAACAGGCATTGCATGAGCACCTTTCAGAATATGATTAAATGAGTTTAAAAGATTAGTTGTCATATTACTATATGGATTATCCCCATCACAACATAATGCATATTTTTCTTTTGATTCTCGTTTAAGTCATTCTTGATAAATTGGATTTAACTTATATATCATTTCAAACCACAAATCAAATTTGTGCCTGAAGGTTCAAATATTTTTTTGTAGATAAGTTTTTGAATTTATTATTGAAGTTGCTAACAAAATGTCATGTAGAATATCGATGGTATCTTATAGGTTCACACTAAATTTCTACTACTACATTCTTTATCCCTACATGTCTATATAATATTATACATATGCATGTTCTATCTTCGGTAACACATTTATGTAAGTAAGGCAAAAACCATCTATAATAAAAATTATTTTTTTCATCAACAATTGCAAAAGTTAACGAGAATATCCTTTATTTGCATCAAAACCAATTGCAATTAATAACTTCCAATCATATTCCCCATACAAATATGTGCATAATATTGATAAATGGTTTGCAATTCTTGAAACTTTCAATACAAACTCCAAATGACAAAAAATAAACTATCTCAAAAACCTGTTGGGTTTCCGAAATTCATACACGCAGGGAAAATAATAAATTTAAAATAATATTCAGGAGTCTTTAGGATCTCATTAGACAAATCTAAAGTTGTTTAGGGATTTATTACCCAAAGATCTGATCTTCTCTAGCTTTGAATAATTCTTTAAACGCTAAGTTGTTGCAAACCACAAATTGTCCAATTGTCTAGCTTCCAATGGTAATCCACGTGAATCATCGATGAGAAATCTCTTAAATCTCTATTTAGAAGAGAGAAATTGTTATGCCTAAAGTGTTAGCTCTCTATTCTGTGACTTGTATAATTTTTATGTCTAATAGACAACCTCTTAGAAACTAAAAGGCATAACTTTATATTTATAGGAAATTCTAAAAATTTTATAAATAAAAAAATATCAATTTGCCTCTTAAATAATATACATAAATTATTTTAGGATAATTTTAAAAATTTCATCAATCAAGTCCGTACTTCATTATTCCAGTACTAGAATTATAATCCTGAATTAAATATATTTTAGTGCATAATTTCTAAAATTATTTTCAATCAAGTCACACTTAATTAATTATACTAGTTTAATTTCGACTAATGATTCTTAATGTGTGTGATCCATTAGGTTCCTAATATGTTGTCTCAAATATAAATTATAATTCTAAATAAATAGAATTAAATAAATAAAACAATTTAATTTATTATCAAATCAATAATTGATTAATTTATATTTGAAGATCAAGTGCATCATCTAGAAATGTGTCATGATCCCATAAATATTAGGAAAGTCATATATGGTTTAACTTAACCTTTCAGTGACTAGTTTCTCAATGTAATTATTATCCCTTCATCAATAATATTTTGATTTAAACATTTTAGTATAGAGTGTGTCTGCCATGTCAAATCATATTTGTTTGTAACATTATAGTCATTGATCATTTGAATAAGATTTGAAACTCTTTTCAAATCTCATTTCACCTTGCGCAAGGATTTAACAATCAATACTATTTGAGAACATATGGAACATTTTTTCTAATTCATCTAGGATAATGAATCATCTCTTGATCACTCAAATACCTTCATATAGTTTATATTATATCAAATATCTGCATATTTGTTACCTTTACCAAGATAACGTGTAACAGGATCAAAACATAACACTTCTTTTATAAGATAACTTAGTGATCTCAAGTCTAAGGTTCACTTACACAACCATCACGTGAGCCTTTTCATAGACACAAGTGATAGCTCCATATAAAATTCTCGTGCGGGTCAATTCAGTGTACATGTGTTATGACAAGCACCTACAAATTAGTTCTAGGTGTCCCTTATACCTTAGCTTATGAGAACAACTACTTCCTTTCATAAAGAAAAAAACATAATATATCAATCTCTACAATTCTAATAAATATCCAATACTTAAAAGAGCATCGACTAGAAACATTTTAGGAACAATGCTTTGATGCAATAGGAATCACATAATTATAACAACTTTATAATTTTTTTTGCAAATCATTTTTGTCTCATGAACTTTATCTTTACTCTAGATTGATGAATCAAATATTAGATTCATTAATCTAATATTATATGAATATTAAAGATAAATTAAGCCTTTATTAATAATAAATATGTAGTTACATGAATATAACAATGCCACGTGTAACCAACTGATTGGCTACAAGGCATATTAAACTAACAAAACTAATGTATTATCATCAAGATTTTCTTTGTGCATGCAATCAAAAACTTTTCTAGGATTTGATTCTTTTATTGGCAATAATAACCTTGGTAATTTTTCAAAAAAGTATCTATATGAACCAAAAAGATGTTGAAGCACCTTCTGTTTTGCAACTCATGCTTTTGTCATATGATATTTTATACTTATAATACAATTTTATTTTATCTTGTATACTTGCAACAATCATTGAAAGATTATACATCACAAGGGTTGACATAATATTAGCAACAAAATTTGCATCGAGTTGATGATGGTCTTTTTAAATAAAGGTCGAGGTACATGTGTGTCATCTTTTTAACTTTGTTATCTCAAATTAATTTGATCTCTTATGATATTCTTCATGCAAATACCATTTATATTTAGGTGTTATAGACATTGTAATTGAACAAATGTCGAGTTTGACCATTGGATTCGATATTCAATTGAATGTGCAATGTGTCATCATTTAACTACATTAACCAATTTATTTTTACTGCTGGATATTTCTCCAACCTCCAAATCAAAGCCTCCTAAAAAACATCTATGACTAAGTGCCCAAATATGAGAGACAACAAATGTAGACCTAGGAATATCTCTAAATTCATAAACAAGAGGTGTTATTTCATCATCAACCTCATTATCAACATTATTATCAATATTTATTGTCATATTCGGGTCTAACATCTCATCTTCTTTATTGTCTCTAGGTTAAAAATAGTCAAATCTATGAATAAATGAATTGTCAAATATAATATCACCAATCCTTGTAACAAATCATCCAACAATAAATTGTTTTTCCCTTTACTAACTTTAAAGGACCGACAATAGTTAGGACACATAGAGATTTTGGTTAACTACTCGCATGCAATACTACCATGTTCAATCAACTTTAAATGAAAGAATCAATCATTGTCTTAAAACTATCATCACATACAATCGGTACAGGATAATATTGATGTTCATTATTTTGACACGTTCAAGTTATTTCAACATCAATATCATTATAATTCTACCCAAGTCCATGACAAATAGTTTTTTGTTTTCATGTATGACATGCCTAAATTATCATTTAACAACAAATTACTCCCTCCATTGTATGTGATATTACTGTTCACATCAAGAACAATAGTGTCACCATAATGACATAACATAAATATGTTATAAGACATTCTATAAAAAAAAAATTAAACAAATCAGATTCTAGTTAATTGGATGTAATTTTAACTAAATTGCATTACAATCCTAATTGGCAAAATTCATAGCAAATTCAATCAAATTCCTAAAATTTAACACAAAAGCATACTTGACCAAAATTAAACATAATTCATGATATTAAATCTAATTGATATTTCATACTTAAATGCATTAAATTAAACCCAAATTCATTGCAAATTAAAACAATTAAAAAAAATACTAAATTCAATAACTTATCCACAATTCAATACAACATGTAATTCATCGTAATTGTACTTCATCCATGCTCAATTGCATGAAATCATCAAGCATAGTTGATAACATTATTAGTTGATTCCAATAATCTACACAAAATCCCTAATTCTGCAACTTATCTAAAATTCAAGGCAACACATAATTAATTGAAATAATTAATTTGTAATTAATTTAACTTATTTTCATGTTCAACTATATCAAATCAACTCTAATTGATAGTATTCATAGCTAATTTATCATTAATAAAACAAACCTTAAATTCAACTTAAACCCTAAACAATGATTTCATTTCAACTAAACCAAACACAAGTTCATAGCAATGTAGTATGTTTACCTTTCTTGTAGAACTAGAAAGAGGGTTGAGGTGGCGGGAGTAAAGGTGGTGGCAAATTTGAAGAGAAAAACATTATAAAATGCTTGAAGACTAAGATGAATTTGATTTTTGAGTGTTTTAAGAGCAAAAAAAAACAAGTGATTGATGTGGTTTTTAGATAGATGAAGGTTGAGAACATCAGTTTAAATTTCACATATTGTGCTTTATGAAGCGTGACAGCTATCTTATCACGTTTAAAAATAGCAACATTTAATAAATATCATGCTTCAAAAGTACAACAAGGTGAAAATATGTTATTTTGCCAAAACTTTTTCAGATTATGTTATTCTGCCAAGATTTATTAAATTATTGTGCTAATTTTTTTTAAAAAAAGCTTACATCTTAATTCAAAATTTGCAAAATAAAAATGAATTATATAATTCAAATTAAGGGTTTTTCTTATAGAAAATATATATTTTGCATCCCTAAGAAAGCCATGAACTATATTTTTCACTCCAACACTTTCCTTATCGGCACCCCCTCCCAAAACGCTAGGTATGCACGTATTCGTGAACATGAAGATGGTCGTGCTCCTTTTTGTTACCCAGACGGATTTTCCTGCTTATCTGTCGAGTTCATCAATTAGCTTGTAAGATCACGCAATAAAAAACCCTAAAGCTACAACAATTGAGTAAGATTTCCCATCAAAGGTAGCTTCGAGCTTGCATTCAGGAATATCCCTTTAAAATTGAAGACAACTTGTTGCCAGGATTGTTGGCCCTCCTTTTGGATGAGACATGTGGCCTATGAACACCATCCATGTGTCCAAAACTTGCTAATTTCTTCCAAGATTGATCCTTTACAATGCCATTGGTCCACTTCATTACTATAGATGAGAAAAATGAATTTAATTTTCCTAGTTTGATATACATTTTTTTTCTTCTAAGAATTACAAAAAAAAAAAAAACATGGAAGAAAATGAATACATGGGGCCCATAATTGTTTTTTAAAAATAAAACAAAAGGTGTATGATAATAATTGTTGTTCTATTTTCAATTCAACAATATAACACAATATGAATTTATCATTAATGAATTATGTTGATCTATTACTCGAGATCAGGTCAGCAGATCTATATTAAATAATATTTTTTTATGTGTTTGAGAATGCAGTTAAGATTATTTTTTAAAATATTTTTTTATTAAAAAATATATTATAATAATATTTTTTATTTTTAATATTAATACATCAAAACAATTTAAAAATAAAAATAAATAAATTATCACAAAATTTTATTTTATCCGCGCTCCCAGAGAGAATCTTTGCGTCTCCGCCGACAGGACTTTGACGTATGCTGTTAGGCACTCTGAACTAATTAATAATAATAAACCATTATCTATCTATCTACCTACAGTCCTTTTCTTTTCTTTCTTTACCAGAGAAAACCTAATCCCTTGCCTACGCGTGAAATTTTCAAAGGGATAAGCAGAGATGTGACTTTCGCGGCCTTCATATCATTTGTGCACCGTACGATTTTTTAACTTTGGACCAAAAACATCACGTGAAGAGTTTGTCTTGCTCCGTTCTACATCGCCTGAGCTGACTGTCGTGTAAGTTTCAAACAAGTAGGTGTCAAAGCATTTATGATGAACAACATCAAAGTAATTACTTTTATCTATTCATTTATCTTTTACAATAAATAAAATAATACTTGGATAAATTAATCATGTAATTGATTTACTCGAGATATCCAAAAATCTAAAACATGTTCAATTGTGTTTTTTTTTTTTTGTTTAGATTAAAATTAGATGAGTTATATATAATTCTTTTTTTATTGATTCAATTTAACGAAAATTTAGATTTTTATTTTTCATATTTTCATGATTTTGATTAAAATATTATTATAGTATTTTAGTGAATTTGGCTTCCTATTTTCTTTTATTAAATTCCATATTCATTATATTTTTGGTGAATTTGCTTTCAAATCAAATTTTAATGTGTATCTTAAAATTAATAATGTGAAAACGTTTTTTAAGAAATTAATTGAAAAACTATCTATAGTTTTGGAGGTGAAGCTTACAAAATATAAAGACATTTTCCTTAAGTTTTCTTAACTAAGATAGATGGAATAGCCTTAATAAAAACATTATTTTTACTTATTAATCAAAATCAAAATTAAAAAAATATTATAACACTAAAACAAGTTCAAAAATATCATTAAACAAATAAAACAAGCTAGAGGTGTGTCTCATGGACATCACCTACTAGGTTAGTAAATGATTATACTTTCCTAAAAATCATAATAGTTACTGCCCTTTTTTCCTTCAAAAAATCAATTTTTTGCTCAATCTTTAACTTATCCCTTTAACTCTTAAATGTCAAACAATAAACTTGATTGCTAATGAACTTCAAGAATAAACTTTCTCCCCCTCTATTCCTCTTCTTTTTTGCCTTGATTTTCCAAGGGATATTTATAGGGTTTCAAGCTAGGATTTTGATCAAGGTTTGATCATAATCAATCAATGCTTAACCCTTTGATCCAAATATAAGGCTTCGTCGGAGCAACTCTGACATCATCATCATTGAAGACCACTTGAAGTTGGTAGAGGAGATGCACACTTTTCATTTGAATCCAACCTTGATAGATTTGGAGGGTCTGTATCTTCACATTCATCTGTTTGAATGTGCCAACTCGATTGACTAGATTCTGTCAATGTAATGATGGCTGATCAGGGACAAGATGTTGTTAAGTTTATTGAAGAAAATAAAATGTAAATGTTTGATCGGAGTAGTTGTTCTTTTTGAAAGGGGTGTTTCTCAGTCAAATGGTGAAAGTTACAACCCCTAAGGTGGTTGGAGACGCCACATTCATTCGTTGAAGATGCCTACTCGATTAGGCAAAATCGTCAAAGAAGAAGATAAATAGTAGTCAAACGACGCGTTGTCTAGGTTAAATTCTAAAAATTAGGGTTTTTAATATGGGATTTTATAAATTTCACTTTAGTCCATGTTCTTCTAATTTTTTTTATTGCACCTGTAATTGCCTTCCAACTTTTAATTTTATGCAATTTCTCCCTGTCAAACTCAATTGCCAACCCTAAAGTTCAGTGCCTTTCTCAATTTGGTCCTTAGTTCCTGATTTATGGAAATTAACCCTCAATTGACCATCAAATTTTTAATTTTCTTCAATTTAGCCCCTGATTTTGTCGATTTAAGTCCCTAAAGTCTTGTGTATTTTACGGTTTAGTTCTTGGTTTTGAATTTCTTCAATCAAGTTCCTAATTACTTATCAAACTTCAATATTTATGCAATTAAGTCCCTGATTTGACCAAATTAGCTATTCAAAATTGCAATCAACCCTAGACTTCAATTCCTTTCAATTAAAGCCCAAATAGAATTCAAAAACCAATTTTACTTGTAATTAAACCCTCAATAAATTCAATTAAACCATGAAAATCCCAATTGAGTTATTAAAACATCCAATTTTAAATTTTTCTTCTCAAATTGGATTTTTCTTGTTAATAGGGTTTTCATCAGTCAAAAATTAAACTGTTAATTTTTTAACTTTAGGTATTTTGATCCTTCTCAACCAATACTTAGCAATTTTCTAGACATTCTTCATATTCCTCCCATTGATGTATATTGTTTTTTTATTTTTCCAACTTTTTTTTTATATTTTGTATCTTTTTTGTATATTTATATGGGATCTAAAAATGGATAACAACACCCATATAGATGTTTTTTGGGCCTTTTTAAGAGGCTTAGAGGAACTTATAGAGGGTGAAGCTCGTACTTAGAAAGTTTCTTCTAAGTGGTTAGGGGACAGACTCGTGTTGACGCTCATACTTAGAAAAGTTTCTAAGTGGCTAGGGGAACATACCAGTGTTAACTCCTATACTTAAAAACATTTCTAAGAGGCGAAGGGGTCAGATCTATGAAGGGTGTGTTATTGAACCAAGAAGACTAAGTTCATCACTTGGAGAGTGGTCATATTGGAGTGTGGAAGGTATGTGACCTTCCTAGGATGACATTAGGTATGAGAGCTCTTAATTATAGAATCATCTCATCGAAGAGTGGGAGATATGTAGCCTCCATAATGATAGCGCGGGGGTTTGAAAATGAGAGTGGGTGGTCTATGGTCTTTTTGACGATATAATAGGGTATGTGAGCCCCTACTTGAAAGAAGTTGTACCTAAGAGTCAGAGATCCAAAATCATCCATGAAGATAATATAAAGCCTAGGAGCTCTATTGGAAAGTCATGTCAGTCCGATACTGCATTGAAGATGGTAGGAGATCCAAGATTAATCATTAATGAATTGGCGAGAGGCGTTTTGGCATCACCCACGGAATGTTTTAGTCCGAGACTACACTAGAGAATAGAGGATCTAAGATCAACCCTTAGCAAATTAGTGAAAGGCCCTTAAGCATCACCTAAAGAATATTTCAGACTGAGATTGCATTGGAAAATAGGGGATCCGAGATTAGCCCTTGGTAAATCAATGAGAGGCTCTTTGACATCACTTAGAAAATATGTCAATTCGAGACTGCACTGGAGAATAAAGGATCCAAAATCAACCCTTAGTGAATTAGAGAGAGGTTATTAGGCATCAACTAAAGAATAATGTTATTGCAATAGAGAGACCTCATACTTATCCTTTGAAGATTATGGGGTTATTTCCCTAGAAAGACCAAGTCAACCTTCATTGGAAAGTATCTAGAAGCCCCTAGTGGAGATCTATAGATAGAGAGTGTGTGTTAGAGATACATTGTTTTTATTTCAAAAATAAACTTGCATTCTTATTAAGGATTATACATCATGAGGTGATTTATGTGATTTAAGTGATAGGTATAAGGAGGTTTTTAGAAGGAACATGTTTTAGAGGTGGAGCCAAGGTGTTTGATTTGACTTCCATAATAACTTTGAATTGGTGATCTTATTTTGATTCAAAAGAGATATAAATCCTTAGGATACATCAAATGCTCATGGGTTAGTCCCTCATGGTTCTTCCTTGATCTTTCATTTATACTAGGAGAATGATTTCACTTGGAAGGTCCATTATGTTGATTGTCCTTGTAGAAACAAAGAGGCTTGTGTCATGGTAAACTAACCCCTTCCACCCGTATATGATTTTTCATAACTTACTTCACCTTGAGTAAACTTTTATCTTGTAAGGTATAATTTTTTTTCTCTAGAGAGCATGCTTTTTTACCCCTCTTATTAAGGCATCTAAGGCTAATGGCTCAAGTAATTATTATACCTTTAGTATTTTCTTATTGAACCTCTTCAAATATACCAGTATAAACTTGCCCTCTTGTTAGATAACACCAAATAGCTACGTGGAGCTTTTCTTGGCGTGTATGCTGGTGTTGAAGCATGTCACTAGCTTGGTGCAGAGGTCATTGAACCCTTCAATAGAGCTTGGCTCTAAATTATTGTATCATGCACACACAGACCCCTAGAAAGTTATGGGAAGGATTTTACACATTAAGTCATTGTCTTGGATGACCAACTCTAAGCTACCGTGCATGTTTTTTACATGCTCTCTTAGGTCGGCTAGGTCATCATAGTTGTCCAGGCTTATTTTTGTGGAAATATAGTCCTTAGATAATCAAGTGTTCAATACTCATTAGGATAATGGAGAACCCCTCTACTAATAGGAGTTATAGTCATTCTCCTAGGTATGCTCATATATAGACCGTCTCTTAGTCCTTTGTATGTTAGGCTCTTGGAATCCCAAGGAGTTTAGCATGGAACAACAGTTACAATAACTAGTTTTCATCTCACGGTAGCTAAGAGGAGTGCATTCAAAATACCGGCTATGTACATGGGTATCGCAATGGCACGAGCAATCCCTTGAGGGACTCTCATGAATGTCATTTTACCTAGTCTCCTTTTGATAATGTAATTTGTCTATGGGCACCTAGCACGCCCGGTAGCTGTGGCGCTAAGGGGTTGTGAGTTGTTGAAGGTGTCAAGACTTGTTAGGGTGGCAAGGTCTGATTTTACATCTAGATTGCCAACACGGCCTGAGTAAAGAGTCGCGTCTGAATGGAGAGTTCTTGAAGGTCTAGTTGGGTAGAAGTGTTTACGGTAACAAGTAGATTTGTCTGACATTCTGGCTCAAGTGTGTCTTGGTTGTGTGTCTGGAATGACATGGAAATGTCAAAAACAAGTTTTATATGAACAATTGATGGATTTTTTATATGATTTCCAACAGACTGTCAAATAATGAGGTCTTAAAATATCCAAATAGCTTAAGAATAATGCTTATATGTTGGATAATTAGTTCATCTTTTATTTCAAGCAATCTGATTCATTCTCCCTAGCCAAGGTGTTTGATGGCTTGATATGAAAAACTCAAGTGATTGGTAGCTGGTAGTTGGTGGTGCATGGTAAGTCAGGATGGCTGGTACCTGTAAAATATACTTTATTGTAGATTTAGGCTGTGTTTGGGAACGCGGTTCAACCTGCGTTCCCAAAAAATTTGAAATTGTTTTTTTTGTTTTTGCTAAAATTTAATATGGTTTGTACGTTTTAGATCGTTTTGATGTGCTGATGTCAAAAATGATTTTTAAAAAATGAAAAAACATCATTGGCATGCATTTTGACACGAAAAGTTATTTGAAAAGCACCCGCAACCACACTGTCAAACACGCTCTTAGGGATTCTCAAATGCTTATCTTTTTAGATAGAAAAAGTATAATGATATTTTTTAAAAATAAACTCTAAAAATATATATTCTAAAAATATTAAAAATAATTCTTACCCTTCATGTTTGCATCAAATATTAAGATGTATTATAATTTATTTGTAAAAAGATCCTCACAACTAACCTAATTATTATTATTTTTTTGTTTGATGCATATGAGTTCTATGATTCCTACGCATCAAAGATTCAAATCTATTATAATTTATTTGTAAATAAAATCCTCACAAAATATTTTTTTGTTTAATGCATATTCCATTATAAAA
>Ga0307515_10009825_pt1 | contig 18432 bp, 4 predicted proteins | sample 17_EM_MG_FD_194513 | JGI IMG/M metagenome (GOLD analysis project Ga0307515, IMG submission 194513) | Populus trichocarpa ectomycorrhiza microbial communities from riparian zone in the Pacific Northwest, United States - 17_EM | ecosystem: Host-associated > Plants > Roots > Unclassified | place...
ATTAATAAGGACGCAAAGGAGACGTATAAAAGTTACTTTACTCTAAGGGGTAAACGAAAAAAAAAGTAGGTAGGAGAATAAAAAAACTTTTAATTGTAACCGGGATTATACCCTACTAGTAGGGCGACAACGGAACGACGGTAGAGTAATAGTAGTACGCTAATAGAAATACAGATACTCTATAGCTCTATTAAATCCTCCCTTTCCTCCCCTCCTTCCTCTTCCTCCTCCTCCTCTCCCTCCTTATTCTCCTCCTCCCCCTCCTCTTTATCCTCCTTACCCTTATCCTTCTCCTTATCCCTTATAATAGGAGGCATATTGGCCTATAAGTACTATTAGCATACGCTATAACGGCGAAATACCTGCGCTACGATATATACTAAAGCGTATATTATATTAAGAATTCCTTTAAGGGTATAATAGATGGCCTATAATTCCTATACTTAGAATAGGGGAAAGTTTTCGCCCTTTAGGCGCTAGCGGAGACCGTACTTAGTGCTAGTGCGTATTAAGGCCTTAACATCCTTTATAAAGGACTTCTAGGCGGTAGCAATATAAGCGTTAAGGTTAGCTATATCCCTACTAGCAACCAGCTAGCGCTTAGCCCTATTAATAAGGGTAAGTAGCTTATTTAGGCGGCTATAGAAGGCCTTAGGGACCTAGTCTGTTAGCTATTAAAACCTAAACTAATGCACTTAGACTTACTGCTTAGCATAACTTATTTAGTCGTTAGCAGTACCCGTAATTGCGGTTAGCCTACTTACCGTAGGTAGCCCGCCTAGCGGTAGCTATACGCTTAGCGTAGCGAAGGTAAATTAGTTCTAGTAAGGCTGGGGGAGCGGCTTATAAGCGGTATAGGAGCTTTAACGGCGCTTAGTAGGGTTAGTAATAGCTATAAGCTAGTATAAAGAATACTTATAGAAGGTTTACTAGCAGGCGGACCGGCAGCTTAACGCTTATAATTTATGGTTAATTAAAAGTTGTAAAGAAGGCGAGTTATAGGCTAAACGAATTAAAATAGAATTAAAAGGGAAATCTAATATCCTACCTAGGTGGGAACTCTTACCTTTATAGATCTCTATATAGTCCTAGCGTTTTATTATCCTATTATTCTATTATCCTATTATCTAATTTATATAAATTTTATTAAACATTTTTTATTTAGCGAAGGATAATAATAGCACTCCTATTATATAATAGCGTTGGTTAAGGACAGCCGCTTAAGAAGGGGGGGGCAATTATTAGGCTATAGAGACGCACTAGCCGTAACCGGCTTAGCGCAGGCGAGGCGTAGGCGAGGCGCCTATAAAACATAGTCGCCCCATATTAGAGAATAGCAGAATTTAGTTCTACAGTTTTACTTCATCAAGAACTAGATACCTATTGCATTCCGCTACTATTGTTACGTTACTATATGCCCTAAAGACCTTGGCGTCCTAATAGTATAGAACTTAGTAGATCTCTTCCTCTCTAAAAAAGAAATAATTAACTACTTATCTTCTATTTATAAGGACCCCTTTAAAGTATAAAACGCCTAACTTAATTATAAAAGCCTAAATATAAAATCAATAGAGACCTTCTTAGCTTTTTAGACCCGCTTTCTGCACCTAGCCGGCTAGGCTTAAATTCCCCAGAAAGATTTAATGCTAGACCTATTTAATAAGCTTACCCTAGACCTACAGCAAGCCGTATTATTAGTTTTTACTACTATATAGACGCTAAAGAAACTTATAGACTAGTGCTTGGCTATTAACTAAGGCCTTTACTAAATTAAGGTATGTGCCGAATAGTATAAAGCCAGAAACCCTTTAAATTAGACTATAAGCAATATAAGAACGGCCTATAATACCTTAACACAATTAGCAACCCCTATAGCACTACCTATATAGCCCGCCGCCAATTTAGCAGCTAGCTATATAGCTAGTCCTACTATAGGTCTAGTAAATGCTTAGCCTATATATAGCAACCCCTATATATAGGCCCTTAGTAATTAAAGAGCTTGCTTTTTTTATAGCTAGAAAGGCTACCGTATAAAGAATTACCTAATAAATATAAAAGCGGACGAGGTTCTGTTAATCTAAGAGGATAGTATAGAGTTAGAAAAAGAGGAACCCTAAAGGAAGACTCCTCTTTAGGGTTAAAAGGGATTAATATATTAGATATTAATCTAGGTCGGCTAATTAGTAGAAAAAGCTACACTATCCCTTATACTTTATTCCATAATAGATACTAAGTTTTAACCTCTGTTTTAGCTAACTTTAGAGTAAATACATTTGCCTTAATAGACACCTAGTATACTATAAAGCTAGCTAACTTTTTAAATACACCTATTAAAGAACTGCCTAAACTAATTCCTATTTATAGGTATAATAGGCAAATAGGGCCACCTATTATAACTATCTTATGGATTTACCTCCGTATTAATAGATGAAGGTAGTATAACGCCCCCTTCCTTATTATGGACCTAAGTAGCTATAATATAATCTTAAGGCGAAAATAGCTAGCCTATTTAGGCTTACAGCTTAATATACGGAGTAGACGGCTTATTTAGCCTAAAATCCTACCCCTAAGCCCTTCCTTTATAAAAGAAATTAGCATTATAATAGAAAACCTTATATAGCCCTAGGTTAATACTATTTACTAGGCCGATACTATATGTAAGGACTAGGCCTTTAAGAAAGATATATAGCTCGAGTTGCAACAAATCTATATACTACATCGCCCCCAGACTACCTATATTACGCCATCCATATTAAAGACCTAGAAAGTTAGTAGTAACCTAAAAAAGCCCCCTATATAGAGCTTAGGCCCTATATAGTTATAAAGAATAGTAAGGGATATTAGATGTTATACTAAACTAATAGATTAGAGGGATAACCTATAAAAGATAGAATAGGAGCTAAAAAAGATTATAAACCCTAAACCGCAAAATATAGTCTAGAAAACGGCTGTAAAGAAACTAGCGGACCTTTTACCAGTTAATATCTGCTATATTAGTACCGTAAGATTCTACTAGAACTTAATTTAGCCTAATACCGTTACCTTTACAATAAGCTTATACAAAATTAATTAAATAATTAAGGAAAAGGGAAATAAGCTTAGCGGATAAGAAAGCGAGCTTATAGATAAAGAACTAGTAGAATAAAAGCTGCCCTATTAACACCAGAAATTTAAGAACGTATTCTCTAAAGCAGCGTCTAATATACTTCTACCTTACTAACTATATAACTATAAGATTAAGATTAAACAGGGCAAGGAAAACACCCTTAGCTTTAGCCCCCTCTATAAGCAATCTATTACCAAATTATAGGCTATAAAGTAGTATCTAATTAACAACCTAAATAAGGGCTTTATTAAGCCTAGCTAAGCCCCTTTTACCTTATCTATTTTCTTTATTAAAAAGCTAAATAGAGGACTCTACTTCTATATTAACTACTATAAGCTAAATAACATAACCTATAAGGACCGCTACTTACTGCCCCTACTTAATAAGACTCTAGCCTAAATAAATAGAGCTAAGGTCTTTATAAAGCTTAATATCCGCTAAGCCTTCTACTAAATTAGGATAAACCCTAGGTCTAAAGATTTTATTACGTTTTAGACCTGTTACGGAATATATAAATATAAAGTACTTCCTTTTAGACTAACTAACGGACTAGCTACGTACTAGTGGCATATAAATAATATACTCTTTAACTACCTTAACGACTTCTATACGGCCTATTTAGATAATATTATAATCTAATTTAAGAATAAGCTAGAATATAAGGAGCATATCTATAAAGTCTTATAACGACTTTATAAGGCTAGTATCTAGGTTAATATTAAAAAGTTAAAGTTTAGTATTAAGCGTATAAAGTACCTAGGTTTTATTATTAGTATAGACAGAATTAAAACTAACCCTAAGAAGACGGCTGTAATTAACTAGTAGGCACCCCTATAGACCGTAAAGGGGGTATAATTATTTTTAGGTTTTTATAACTTCTACTAACGCTTTATTAAGAACTACAGTAAAATCGCCTGGCCTCTTAACCGTCTTACTAGAAAAGACTAGCCCTTTTACCTTAACGCTATATATAGGCAGGCCTTTAATAAGCTTAAGAAACGGCTAGTATCGGCTCCTCTACTTGCCTATTTTGACCTAAAACAGCCCTTAATACTAGAAACTAATGCCTTAGACAGCGTAATAGCTGGCATTTTTTCCCAGAAGCAACTAGATGGAGAGTAGCACCCTATCATATACTATTTAAAGACTATAATAGATGCTAAGCTAAACTACTATATCTATAATAAAGAAATGCTGGCTATTATCTCTAGCTTTTAGCACTGGCGTATACAGCTAGAGGGGACCCCTAAACTACTTAAGGTAGTTTTAAATTATAAGGCCTTAGAATACTTTATAACAACTAAGGCCCTTACGGCCTAGTAGGCACGCTAGGCTGATACCCTATCTTAGTTTAACTTCTTAATTATATATAGACTAGGCGCTATAAACCGTATAAACGCTTTTATAAGGTGTAAGTAAAACCTAAATAACCAGACGGCTATAAAGATCTTATTATAGACCTAGACGCTACTATAACTAAAATACCTTAACCCCTAAATATAGGCAGAACTAAGTACAGACTCCTTAGGCGCTAAGATATATCCTATTAACTCCTCTGAACTTAACCTTATTAATAAACTACTATAGGCTAACCAAATAACCCCCTCTCTATAGGAGTACTATAAAAAGGCAAAGAATGTTATTAGCCTATAGTCCCTTAAAAATGGACTACTTAAGCACTAAGAACGGCTAGTAGTAGCTAAGAAACAGAACTTACGGACCTGGCTTATTGCCGAAGCTCATGCCTAGGTCTTTACGGCCTACTCTAGAAAAAATAAGACCCGTAAGATTATTAGTAACCTCTACTACTGGCCTAGAATAGTTATAAATATTAACCGTTATATACGGAACTATAACAGCTACTGTAGATTTATAATCCCACAAGATAAGACTTAGAACTATTAAAACCACTTCTAATACTAGAACGCCTCTAGTAATATATCTCTATAGACTTCTATAAGCTACCTATAAACCATAATAGATACAATATGGTTATAATTTTAGTTAACTGCTTTGGCAAGCGCCTATTCTTAATCCCATATTATAAGAATATTAATGCTAAAGAAGCGGCCTAACTATATATTTACTACGTCTACTAAATCTATAGACTACTAAATACTATTATATCTAATTACAGGCCGTAATTTATATTAGTATTTTAGAATAAGTTTACCCGGATTTTAGGTATTAAGCTAAGGCTTTCTACTATATACTACCCCTAAATAGATAGTTAGACGGAAATTATAAATTAATACTTAGATTAGAGACTTCGGCCCTTTATTAACTACTTCTAAGATAACTAGGCTAAACTGCTACCCCTAATAGACTATACCCAGGCGACCCTACCCTACAACTCTATAGGATTTGCCCTAATTTAACTAGAAATAGGTTACTTACTCTATATAAGCTTTAACTGGGAAAGACTAGAAGGACCCCGGACTATACGCGAAAAACTATCTTATAAGGAAGTATAGTAGTACGCCAAGCGCTTAAAAGAGGCTTAGATAGTAGCCCGTATAAATCTAGAAAAGGCCTAAAAATTAATATAATAATAGGCGAGAGCCTGACTTTACCGTAGAAGATATAGTTTAGGTTATAATAAAGAACTAGAAGACGGAACGACCTAGCTATAAGCTAAACTATTAGATAGTAGGACCATATAAGGTTCTTAAGAAGATAGGCAATATATATAAAGTAAAGCTCCTAGATTTAATTAAAGTTCACCCTATTTTCTCTTTAAATAAACTATAGAAAGCTATAAATAACCTATTACCTGAATAAAAGAATAAACCTCCCCTGCCGACCTAAGTTAATAGCAATAATAAATAGGAAATTAAAGAAATACTAGCCTATAAGCTTGTAAGGGGAATATTAAAATATCGTATTAGTTGGAAAGGGTATAACTTAGACCCTATTTAGTACCCTACATAGAACTTTATAGGTAGTCCCTATAAGCTTTAGAAATTTTATAGTTATTACCCTAATAAACCTAAACCCCTAAAGTACCTTAACGAGTAAATAAAGTGCTAGAATAGTAAAGACAATAAGCTACCTATTAAGCATAAAGATAAGAATACCCTATAGATATAATATGGACGTATAAAGCCTAAGGGCAGGCTTTTTTAGAGGGGGGGGTAATATTACGGCGCTAGTGGAAACTGGTAGATTATGGCGGACAGTTAGTAAATTATAGTAAATAGTTGTAGATAGTTGCGTAGATTATAGCGGATAGTTATAAATAGTTATAGATAGTCGTAGATAGTTTTATATAGTTCTAGATAGTTACCGTTATATAACTAGAGGATTATATATAACGTTAAGCGGCGTTACCCTCCGTCTCCTTTCCTTTCTTTAGCTTTAGATCCTTGTTATAGACAATCCAATCATATAGGCTTGCGCGACCCTTTTGCCGTGCTCGTGCCTTAATTGACTAAGTCGCTAATAATTATAATATATTGCTAAGGGCGTACTAGGACTAGCAGTGATTATAGCTACCTAAAAGTTTAATCCTTAGGAGTACCTACGCGTTTATAGATATAGTAGTTTCTAATAAATTGTTCTATATTAGATAGAAGTCCTTACTAGTAGTAATAGGGCGTTAGTAATTAATAGGTCTTATCTTAGCCAGGGTATACTATAAAGACTTAGTAGTAGGCTTTACGGACTAGCTCTATCTATAGGCTATTAACGTCTAGAACTATAAGCCGTTCTTAATATAATAGCAGTCCTTCTTTTATTTCTAAATTAAGGTTACCTTTTATAGCTTAGTTATAAAGGGCCTTTAAGGAGTTAGCCATATAGTTTGTAGTTAGGATATGGCTAACTAATTCTATTAGTTTGTTTAGGACCTCTCCTTCTATAGGCGCTAACTTGTTCCGTTTAGAGTATAGCTCCTTAAAAATCTATAGATTAAGCTATTTAGGATAAAGAAGTACCTATATCTAGTGCTAGGCCTTTAGCTCGTTCTAAGGACTTATATCCTATTCCCTCTAGGTTAAGGTATTAACTTAAAGGTTCTATTTACCGAGACGGTATATAATCGTAAAATAAAATAAAAAGTATTTTAGCCTACTAGGCCTACTAACTGGTAAGTTGTTTTATTATTATAAAATACCGTAGGGCTTTATAATCTATATATATCTTAATCCAGGAGTTTATACCTTTAAGCTCTACACGCTATTAAAATAGTGATTAGATAATAGCTAGCATTCCTTTATTATATATTTTATAGTTATACTTAGCTAGGTCTATTATTTTTAAAAAGAAAGTAATAGGGTACTATTCGCCGTCTAGATATAGCTATAATAGTATTTTCGTTATAACATTATTAGAAGCGTCCGTTTTTAGCATTAATTTAAAATCTAGGTTATAGTGCTAGAGAATTAGAGAAGAGATAAGCCGAACTTTTAGCTCTTTAAAGGCTTCTATATAGTCATTATTAAAGATAAAAGATGTCTCCTTCTAGGTAAGTTATATAAGAGACTTAGCTATAACTACGTAGTTATAGATAAACTAGTAGTAGAAGTTATAAAAGCTGAAAAGAACTAGGTTCCCTTTATAGTACAAGGGGCTTTCTAATTATAGATTGCTTTAACCTTCTTAAAATTAATCTTAATTCCCTTTATAGTAATAATAAACCCAAGATACTTTATACATTTAACTCTAAATATATAGTTTTTAATATCTACTTATAAGCCTATATTCTATAGCCTCTTTAGGGCTTTCTTAATATAAACTAAATAATTAACTTATTATTTAAGTATATAAGAATGTCGTCTAGGTAGGCTATATAGAATAAATTAAGGTAGTTAAAAAGAACGTTATTTATATATCTTTAGTATATAGCTGGTCCGTTTATTAATCTAAAAGGAAGGACTTTATATTTATAGGACCTATAATAGGTATAGAATGTTATTAAGTCTTTAGCTATAGGGTTTTGTAAGGCACATCGCTAGGGTATATAGTAGGGAGTAAGTAAGCCAAGCATAAGTTATAAGGAGAGTCGATAGAAGAGGACGATATAGTAATAAGGGTAGGCAATAGTCTTATATAGAGAGAGAGAGAGACGAACCGATGAGGAGGGAAGGGCTATAAGCCTGAGGTGCTTATAAGGAGGTACTAAGGGCTAGCCGAAGGCTAGCCTTGGCGACCCCTAAGAGCCCCTAGGTAATACAGCCAAGTAAGGGCCAAAATAACCCTTATAGGTTTATATAAATTCAATAGAAAGCTTAACAGATATTAAGCTTTATAAAGATTTTTGCCTAACTTAGGTGTATAAAGGTCTTGTTAATTAATAGGATAGGGTAATAGTTCTTTTAAGTAATAGTGTTTAGCTTTTAATAGTTAATATAAAAATAAAGGCCGCTATTAGCTTTTTTATAAATAGAATAGAGGAAGTAAAAAGGGCTTAGCTTAATAAGCCCTTTATTAAGGTTATTAATTAGGTATTACTTTATTACTTTAAGTTTATCTATAGTTTACTAGTAGAGGGGGCTATAGCCTAGGGATTTATTCGCCTCTAAATAGATCTTATAGTTATAGGTTTAGTAAAGGGGTAGTTAGTTAGAGGCCGCCTTTAAGCATATGTCCTTATATCCTAAGTAAATAGTAAGGAGAAGGCGCTTAACTAGCTCCTTATTAGTTTCTTTAAATAGCTCTTCCTCCCTTTTATTAAGAATCTAGTTAATTTTATATAAGCTAGTTATAAAGACCTTATTATCTTTTCGGTATATATTAAAATAAAACCCTATAGCGCTAATTATAGTAATTTTACTATAGGGGTTACGTAGTCCTAAGGGGCTATATAACTTTAGGGGTTTTTAGGGTATTAATTATATCGTCCCTCCTTTTAGCTCCTATTGTATCTTTTTAAGGCTATCTCTTATATCCTATTAGTAGGTTCTCTTCTATATTAGTTAGATCTCTATAATTTAAAAGTTTTCTATATACTATCTATTCTACTTTTATAAGTAGAGTCCTCTTTAACCGTAGCGCCTTAAGAGAGTATTTTTTATTAGTATATAGGAGTTTCTTCTAGCTTTTTAATAGGCGTTTTCTTGGGCAAAGGCTATATCGCGATCCCTAACCTCCTACTAGTAGATAGGGTTAGCCTTTACGGCTAGCGTCTAGCAGTTAATTTAAATTCCCTTAGTAAAGGAGGGCAACCTTAGTCTATTCTCCGGTTAAATAAACCGTCTTTGTTGTATATTTAACTAAATATTAAAATAGGAGATCTACTTTTAGCTAAGGATTATATTATAGGACCCTATATTAGCAAAATGTGTATGCCTCCTAATAGTACTAATAGCTCCTAATAGCTCCTATTAGGGCTATTAAGAGCTTTAAAAAACACTTATACTTAGCATCCTATTAGGAACCTATTAGGAGGTCGCCCGAACTACTAGGACTATTAGGACCTTTAGGACCTCTAGGACCTCTAGGACCATCAGGACTATTAGGACTATTAGGACTATTAGGACTATTAGGACAATAATAAAAATTCTAGATTTAAAAATAAGTGTTATAGTGCTGCAATAAAGTAGACTAAATAACTACGTTGTGGTATAAAGAGGGGAAGAAGGTGGAAAGGGGGTATTGTATATAAATAGTAGGGCCGACCACCAAGTCGCTAGTAGTAGGCTAGCTAATAGTAGGAAACAGTACGAGACAGTATGAAACAGTATGCGTTAGGTCAGTGCCGTAATAGTACTTTTCTTCCCTAAATAGTTTGGTCCCCAAACTAAATAGATAACTTAAAAATAGGCAGTATATAAGGTTGCCTATTTTTTACCGCGAAGATATTAGTTTCGCTTACCGCCCTTAACTAAGCTAATAGCGATTTTCTATACCGGGCATAGAAAATCCTAATTGGTTAGTTTAGTAAGTAGGGTCGGCAGAACTCTATACCGCCACCCAAATTAATCCATATAGCGTTTCTTGGCGAGAATTTGGCTAATTAAACAACTTTAACCGCTGGTTAAAGTTCTATAACATCTTAACCACCACAAATTTTAATACGGTGGTCGGCCGCGACCTTAGCGTAACTTTTCCTTATCTTATACCTAGTTTAGGGGTCTTAGCTTTTTAGGGTGTTGCTTATAGAAGCGCTGTATAGCTTATTCGCAACCCTTTAGGTCTTCCTCTAGCTGCTAGGTTGTATCCTTATAATATTTTCATTTAATCTTATAAGTTAGGCCCTAGGGGTCTTTATCGTATATATTAAGGATTTTCTTAAACTCCTATTTATCTTCTATGTTACCGTTATTATCTTTTTCTACTACTTATCCTTGTATATTACGGCGCTTTACGGTATTAATATTTGCTTAGCTAGGGATCTCTTTAGTAGCCTAAAGGCGGACCTTAGATATATAAAAGGATTTATTTACTTAAATATGGTTTAGGAGGTCTATTATAACTGCCCCTTAGTATACTATAAGTACGGGGTACGGGCCGTCCTATTTATTGTCCCATTTCTTCTTAGGTCTATTTATCTTTATATTTTCTAAGCTAATTATAACTATATCGCCTTTGTAGAATAACGCGCTCTTATCTCTACGGGTATTAGTATTATTTTTATAGCGTTACTGTAAAATCCGGGCTAGGGCCTTAAGCTATATTAATATCTGCTTAAAGTGGTTGGCCACAAAGTCTGCGCGGAAGAACTTTTTCTTTACTTATACTAATAGTGTTAGTAGGTAGGGGCTAGTAGGCTTAATTCCGAGGTAAGGGTTAAAGCTATAGTTTGTAAAAAACGGGGAAATGCCTATACTCTCGTTAACTTAGTTATTTATAGTAAACTTAGTAAGCGGCAGGTAGTTAACCTAGTTATCCTATATAAAGCTAACAAAAGCATAGAGGTATTTGTTTACGGCAGCGTTAATAATTTTAGTTTAGCCGTCTATTTTTAGGTATTAGGCTAAGCTTAGTTACAAGGTTATTTTAAGGCGTTTACTTAGTTGTCGCTAGAAGTCGCTAATAAATTATATACTGTAATTAGAGATAATTATACTTAGTGCACTATAAAGCTTATATATATTATTAATAAAGCCATTAACTAGCTCCTCTGTTAAGAGTCCTGTTACTAAAATAAGGTGTTATATTTTAGTTAGGCGGTCTATAATAACAAGGATATATTTATATACCTTGCCGTAGCGTTAGTATACCGGCAGCATTATAATATAGTTAATTAAGATATTAGTCTATAGGCGAGTGGGTAATTCTAGTAGCTTTAAGAAACCAGGCGGGGCAGAATAGGGGGTCTTAGTGTAAAAGTATAGGGTATAGTCTTTAACGAAGGTAGCTGTGAACTAGGAGATTCCTAGCTACTAGTATATTTAGTTTAAGAGGTTAAGAGTCTTAACCTGGCTAGGGTAACTAGCGGGGCCACTACTATAAGAGCAATAGGTAACTTCTAGGTAAAGGTCTAGGGCGTTAGGGATAAAAAGACGTTGGCGGAAGTAGATCTGTTTATTAATAATACTATATTCTAACTTATTATAATGGAGTAATTTCTTAATCTCTTTTAGCTAATGACAAGCTTTCTAATTATGTAGGGCTGCTACTATATCTCTTGTAAGTTTGTTCTCCTAGTATCCTAGCTAAATTAACTCGTCTAGTGACTTTTTAGCTATTTTAGGGTCTAAAGCGGCTATAAACTCCGCGTTGTTAGAGTTACGGGACTTATATAGTAATTCTTCTAAGATTATAAGGTTAACTTTCTAGGGCGGTATAACGACTTAGGCTTAGTAGCGGAGGCGTTTATTATTAGCGTCCTTAGGCCTTATTATTATTAGCCGGCTTAGGGTGTTAGGGAGCGTAGCTTTATTGCTGGGTCTGTATATAATTATAAAGTTAAACTATAAAAGGAACTCTACCTACTAGACTTAGCGCTAGTTTAGCTACTTAGTAGTTATAAACGTCTGTAGGTTCTTATAGTCGGTAATAATTTTAAATAGCTCCTTAGTTCCTTATAGCTTAGGACACTATCCCTCTAAAGCCTTAATAATAGCTAAGAGTTCTTTATTATAGATCTTATAGTTATACTCTAGCGTAGAGTGCTTTACGGAGAAGAATGCGACTAGTTTTAATTTTCTATTATTATTATACTGGGAAAGGACTCTACCGGAAGCCTAATTTAATACATCTATCTCTACTACTGTTTTCTTTATATAGTTATAGTATGCTAGTACTGGTGCTAAAGTAAAGGCTCCCTTAAGGGCCTTAAACGATTTAGCTTATTCCGGTCCCTATAGCCATCCAATATCCTTCTTTAGGAGTTTTATTATAGGTGTAGTGATAGTAGAGTAGCCTTAGATAAATTATTAGTAGAAGTTCGCAAAGCCGAGAAATTGTTATAGTTCTTTAATTAATGTCGGGTCCTTCTATTCCTATAAGGCCTATACCTTCTTAAGGTCCATAGTTATGCTATTAGTTAAGATAATTAAGCTAAGGTATTTTATTTTAGTAGAGTAGAACTTAGACTTATTAATATTAATCTAAAGTCCAGTATTGCCGAGTCTTTAGATAATTTTATTTATATACTTAGTGTGCTTAGCGCGTGTTTTAGAAAAGATAAGGACGTTATTAAGGTAGGTAGTGTAGTAGTTATTAAGGGCGTTATATAGGATATAGTTAATATAGTTTTAGAATATAGCGGGTGCGTTATAGAGGCCGAATAGTATAACTAGTATCTTATAGAGTCCGAACCGGGTAATAAATGCTATAAGCCACTTATAGCCCTCCGTAATCCGGATCCGGTTAAACGCAGTAATTATATTAAGTTTAGTAAAGTACTTAGCACTATAAAGTGCGTTAAGTGTCTCGCAGATTAGTGGTAGTGGGTATTAATTCTTAATAGTAACTGTGTTTAGGCCTTAGTAGTTATAGTAGATTTATATACCGCCGCTAGGCTTAGTAGCGAGGAGGAGTAGTACGGTAGCTAGTGAGGTTAATTTGCGGATAAAACCCTTATCTAGCATCTTATTAATCCACTTCTTTACATACCTAAGTTTAGTAGGTAAGAGTGGTCTATTTTTATAGTATAGGGCCTAGTTTCCAGGGGTAATCTTAATTTTATAGTCCTATAGTTAGTAAGGGGGCAGCTTATCTATATTTTTAGGGAGGAAGTGCTTAATATATTTACTAAACTCCTTTAGTAGGCGTTGTAGAATGTCTTTGCGGGTTAATCCTGGTTTACCTTTTAGGAATTTTTTAATATTAGTGTCAACTATCTTCCGACGTAAAAGCTTAGGTTTAGTTTTTAGATTTATCTTAAGGAAGTTATAGAAATAGGGGGGGAGCACTTTATAGGCTTCCTTTATTATATAGTCGCCTTCTACTAGCCGGCGGAAAGACCTTTTTAATAGGGTTGGTACTTTTATTAGGCCTATAGGCAGCTTTTTAAGTAGCTGTCGGTGTTTATCTTATTTAACTAGTTCTACTAGCTCCGCTATATAGATTCTTATTACCTTTACGTCTTTTTATTTATAGAACTGGGTAAAATTAATAGTATAAGTGCATTTAATATTATCTAGGTTAGGGCGTATTTGGTTCTCTGGTGCTATAGCTAGGCTAATATAGCTTAGTTAGCCTAGGGGGGCGGAAACGAGGCGGTGGCCCTATATGGTACGCGCGGGAGATGGGTGTAAGGTTAGGCGTTGCGGTGGCGCGGTTTCTATTATCCGGGTCTTGGTAGTTTTATGGCTAATCCTTACTATAACGCGAGCTGTAGTATGCGTATATAGTATATAGCTTAGTTCTAGGTGTTAGGTTAGGCGGCTAGGGTTTAAATAGTGCCTAGGTTAGGGTTAGATTTTTAGTAGTAACGGCGTAAAGCGGACCTTCTTCTTTAGTCTTGGTAGGGCTAGCTAGCCTATCGTTTTGGTCTTAAGTGCTAGGGTAGTTTAGTCTTCTACTATTTTATTTCTTTACAGCTATATAGGCTCCCCTTTATTAGGAATGTCTTCTACTATTAGGGCTTTATATATAGTCCTAGGCACTAGGCTTAGTAGTACTAAGTATTTATATAGGGCGTCCCTACTAACGTTGGTTATCCCCTACGGGAGGTAGTACCTAGAGTAGTAGTCTAAGTTAAAGCGGATCTTAAGTTTCCTAAAGCTAGGACGGGGCTCGTGCTTCTGAAGCTAGGGTATACTTAGAATAATTGGGGTAGTAGGCGAGAGTTTAGTAATAAAAAAGAGTATAGCTTTAGTATGGAGGCCAATTAATATTTGGGCGGTAAAGTAGTCCGTAATAAGTAAAGTTGGGATGCCGCCCATAAGGTATAGTAGCCTAGGTGCTAACAGCTTCTTAGTTATAACGTTATACTTTCTTACAATAGACTTTACATTAGTAAATGCTATTATAGTACTACTGGAGTCCACTAGGCTTACTATATTAATATAAATTTAGGGGTATAGGTTATATAATCAGGAGAGTTAGGTTTAAATAAGGATTAATTTTTTATTACTGTTTGCTAATTTAAGATTAAGTGGTAGTTTACTAATAAAAAGGATTAATTAGTCTAATAACAGGGACCTAATCTTCTTATCTTCCTTCTTATATAGTTTAGACCCTTAAACGTAACTTAGTTTAAGGGTTTACCTTTTAACGACTAGGGTATAGGGCTGTTTTAGTAGGGCGGTTTAGTGTCTATCTGGCTGGCGGTATTAGTCTCGGTTTCGGTTAGGGTATAGAAAGATAATACCTCGCTAATAATATGGCCGTGTTCGTATTCGCTAGCGCGAAGTCGCTAATACTAGGCGTTATTAACGGGTTAAGCTCCTATATAAGGTATAGTTTAAAGTAACTAAGCCGTAGGGTTAAAGGGGGGGGGTTGTCCGCCGCGGCTATAATAGGCTCCGCGGTCGCCGCGTCTATAATAAACTCTATAGTTACCGCGTCCGCGGTTATTAGTTTGCGTTATTTAATAGGGTAGTATTAGGATTAGGTTTACTATCTTAGTGGGGTTATAGGCATCTTTTTAGTAGCTAGGTAGGCTATAGGCAAGATATAGTCTATTATTAATGCGGCGCTTACGCTCCGTATCTGAGATTTTATTAAGGTCTATAGGTTCTCTAGTTACTACTAGGGTTAAGGTCAACATAGGGGCAGGGGCTTAAGTAGGTAGGCAGTGGTTGGCGTTCTTCTTAAGGTTGGCTCGGTGTGTATAGTTTATAAAGTTCTTAGCAAATACATCTATTTGCTTACTCTAATCTATATAGTTGCTATTATTAATTTTATAGGTAAGTCTAAGTACCAGCTCTTCCATTTTTGGAAAGATAAACTTTTAGAGTAGGTTTACCTTCTATTCGTCTATCTTTTTAGCGCGGACTATTAGCTTATTAAGCTCTCCCTTCCAGGACTAGTAATTATACTTGCCCTAGGGGAAATGGTTAAGCTTATTCTTTGCGACTTAGGTTATATTAAGGACCTTGTAGTAGACAGTAAGGTTTTTAAGTATATCTTCCTTAGTAGGCCATTTCCACATAGATATGTTATTTAGGTTCTTGTGTATAAGCTTTAGGCCTTACTTAATAAACTTATAGGCCTTATCCTCTAGTATATCTGAGATATAAAGGATCTGGGACTAAACTGTATTAAAGTAGTCCTAGTCCCGGTTAAAGACTCCCTTAATTTTAATGTATTAGGTCTTAAAATTAGCTTATTATTCTAGCGGGGTGCCTTTTCCGCTAAATATTAGCGGGTCTTTAGATCTCCGTTTTTTCTACTAGGTTCCTACCGTTGTTATAGGGGTTAATTATTTTAGAACGGTAATAGTCTCTACCTAGAAGTTAATAGTTCCTATTTAGGAAGCGATAAGGGCACTAAGGTTTTTATTAGCTTTTTTATTGGTAGTGTTTGTGTTATATATACACTATAGTCCTACTTTAATATTGCTAAGGAACTCATTAGTATAGTTAATAAGGGTAAAGTAAGCTTTGCTAGGCTTAAAGGTCTTAAGGTATAGTGGGGAGCGGCGGATTGTCTATGCGATATTAGGGTATATCTCTATAAAGAGGTCTACGAAAACATCGCGGGGGTTCTAGGTTTTAGCTATTTTAGTGTTATTAGTATCGCCTATCTAGGCGCTAGGTAAAAACTAAAGATTGTTTTAGGATTGTACTGGGGACGTATTGGTTTTAGTAGGGGCGCGCGCGGGTCGCGATTGCTTTAGGGCGGAGGTTAATTGGCTAGGGTATAGGGAATTAGTGATTGCGATGGGGCGCAAATTAAAGATACTACAAACTGTTACGGTGCTGTAATAAAGTAGATTAAATAACTACGTTATGGTATAAAGAGGGGAAGAAGGTGGAAAGGGGGTCAGTGCTGCCAACAGTCAACGGATTTGATTGGAAGTTCAATCAGTCCAAGCGTCAGTCCAATCAATCAAATACGAGATCAGATATCAGTCAAGCCAATCAAATATTTAAACCGAGGTCAGATATTTGATGACTAATTAATAGTCTCGGTTAATAGTTTATCCGGTTTAAAAATTTTTAAATTGCCTACTATTATCTTATTATACAATAACCCTATTAACTTTAAAGGGTAATATAAGTTCAGATATTGACAAAATTTCTTAATTATCTGATTCTAATTTACTTAAGACTACCTTAAAAGCATCTCAGCCCACTCAGACCTCGCACGCCTGCGTTTTTAACATTTAATTCGATACTCTTAGATACCGTGGCCAGCTTCTTTAGGATGTGCAGTATCACTCACGCAATAAACGGGTCCTAAATATAAAGGCAAAGGTTTCTTGGGTTTATTAGTATGGAGCTAATCTACAAGCAAAGGGCTACAAGAAGCTCTGGCTCTGTAAGCGCTGCCATTAAAAAAAGGCTTACGGTACCTAGCTCTTTAATACACTCTCTACCTCATTAATTACATCTTATTTAAAAAAGACCTATGGAATAACTGGAGCCGCCAAGGATCCTAACTCCATCTTATTATAAGGACAAGGTTCTACTTACGCAGGCTTTATATAACGTGGTCTTCTTCTACCACCATTCGACGATCTTAAATATAAGAAGGACCTTATTAACACAATTATTGCCTGCGACCTTAGCTTTTCAAGTATTTAAAATACACGATTTCAACAGCTCCTTATTTCTAGCCGACCTAAGATTAAAGCAATCCTTCCATCCTCGCATACTACAATTAGGGGCTGGGTAATAGATATATTTTAGTTAAGGAAGACACAGATTAAGGACAAGATTTTATGTGCAAAAAGCAAAATCAACCTCTTACTTAATGGCTGGCGCTCTCTAAATTATAACGACTATATGGCGATATGCGCTTACTTTATTAGTAAGGAGTATAAGCTTAAGCACTATCTTCTAGGTTTCCGGAAAGTAAATAGAGTAAAATCTGGCTAATTAATTGCAGAAATTACAGCCGATGTTATTAATAACTATAAGATTAGCCAGAATCTTGGGGCGTTTATAATGGATAATACTACGGACAACGATACTATACTAAAGGAGCTAGCAACTCGGTTTAATATTAACGTTAGCTATTCGCGCCTGCAATGTCTCGGTTATATTATTAACCTAGTTATTAAGGCCTTACTATTTAGTAAGGGCGTTAGTAAGCTTAAGCGGAAGCTAGCTGGTGCTTTATACAATAAAGCATTTAAAAATTGGAATAGTATAGGCCCAATCAGCAAGCTCCATAATATCTGTGTCTATATTAACCATAATTCAACAAGGATAATAACATTCAGAGAGTGCTAGGAGGAAGACTTCTAATATTACCAGCTTCTTATAGATAGAGGAATTCGGTGGAATTTAACTAAGGCTATAATTTCTCGTGGTATATTCTGTTTTTTTTATTTATATAACGGTACTAGAGTATATTACCTACCACATTACCGCCATATCGCCGCAATATGCCGCATATTGCCATTATGCCGCATATTGCTATTATATCGCACATTGCCGCCATATCGCCACAATATGCCGCATATTGCCATTATGCCGCATATTGCCATTATGTCGCACATTACTATTATATTGCATATTGCTATTCTTAGTTACCACTAGGGGTATTATACTACGCGCTATTTCTAGGCTCTTTGCGGTCGTAATAAGTTACTATAAGTTGCCAGCTGGCAACTTATACCGTATATTCCTATAACAGCACCTGTAGTAAACCATATAACTTAGGCATACTGCATAATAAGCCTTGGCGGTTAGCTGTATATATTTATTTACATCGGTCCTAGCAACCCCTTCTTCTTCTCCTTAATTTAGTATTATAAAGATAGTAATTATTTAAGGCTCAGTTTAGAGCCATTTATCTGAGTTGTTATAATTTATATTAGC
>Ga0307515_10009826_pt1 | contig 18431 bp, 23 predicted proteins | sample 17_EM_MG_FD_194513 | JGI IMG/M metagenome (GOLD analysis project Ga0307515, IMG submission 194513) | Populus trichocarpa ectomycorrhiza microbial communities from riparian zone in the Pacific Northwest, United States - 17_EM | ecosystem: Host-associated > Plants > Roots > Unclassified | place...
TCGTCCAGTCTCATTGTTCGATGTTCCCACGTGAGCCGCTTGCGCTTTTCACCTCCCCTTGTTTCCCCTTGTTTCCCCTTGCGAACTGGCACGAAATCGTTGATCATGACGCAGATATCCAGGATTCTCGTCATGGCATTGCCTTTGGGTTGGAAGGCGGTGTTCATCATCGCTTATTTCCGGGTCCGCATACAGCCATCAGCGTTTCCGAGTTCCTCGCCACCACACTTTCGAATGCCACCCTCCCACTTATCTAACCCATTCTCGTAGACGGGTCTGTTCTCTGCCGTCAGTTCAGTGCTCGTACTCGATATCCAGTCGAAGCCCGAACCCGATCCGAACGAACAATCGGCAACTCTCCTCAGAGCAATCCTCCTCACTTTGAATCAGTCCGCTACCCCAGGCGAAATCCTCACCGTTCCTCTCATCCATGAAAGCCCGCCCGACGAGACTGTCGCCACATCGTGTCTTATGCACGCGAGCCTGTTGATATCACTGCTAGCTGCGTTTATCGCGATGTTGGGCAAACAGTGACTCAACCGTTACTTGTGGAACACGGGAGGGTCGACGATTGAGCGCTGGGGAGATCGTCAACGTGAACTGGAGGGGCTCGAGAGGTGGCCGTTCCACACCTTTGTCGAGAGTCTGCCGGTGATGCTTCAAATTTCACTACTCTTCCTCGCCTGTGGTCTTTCATGACACATGACACCCATCAACACTTCTGTCGCCGGTGTCCTCATCACCTTCATCATACTTTGGATCGTGTTCTATCTTGGGATTGTCGTTGCTGACACGTCTTCATATGTATGTCCGTTCCAGACGCCAGCTTCCACCGCTCTATGAGATCTACGGAAGAAGATTGGGCCCCGAATAAACCCTGCAGTGCCTCTCATCATCAATACTTTACGCAATCGAGTCAATGGCTAGTCGCGGGACGCTCCGACGTGAACGCGGTACCAGTCAAATGGCGCGTCGGAATAATTCACATGCTCAACACGTCTCAGGTTGAACATCTCGTACCATGGGCGGGCCTGCAAAATGGAAAACTCTCATCGTCAGCCAAAAAGATGTGGGCCAGGACACAGCGTCCGAAATGGATGCACAGCCCACCAAGAAAAGGAAGCAGGATTGTTCGCCCAGCGGTGAAACCCGGTGTGACCTCCCACTATCACACGTAGGTCCGACCCCACAACCTTCACTTCAACTTACAAACTGTATTACAGGATACCTACCTCTCGTGGTTGGGGGTTGCAATGGCGCGGCCATACGAGCCTGCAAAATGCTGTTGTTTGTAAGACCTCCAGTGTCCGCCCTGGGAGATCGCTCACGGTGATTGCCATTTAGCGGGGACTCGTACAGCAAATCGTGTGGGGGGAAGGATGAAAAGGGGCCTAATACGTGGGTGGGCTCGGTATTTCCTCTTCCGCGGATTGGCCACATCTAACAACGGGGTATCAGATAGGTCACGTTCTGGGGAAATGGTCGAATCCGCCCACACATGTTCACAACTTTGCATTCCCTGGAAACAGCAGAGGACGATCTGTCGAACCAGTTTTCGCGCTTTGAGAACAGCTCCCACGATTTAGCTCTCGGAGAGAACGCCGTGCATTGTACGTTGACTCAGATGTGATGTGATTGCTAGCTGTGTAGCTTATTGGTCCAGTCTTCTACCTGGGAATTAACGATCGCGGTAGCACACCCAGATGAGCTAGAGCCAATTGTGGAGGCCATCTTCGACACGTTACACAATCTATACGTTAAGATCGGTGCAAGGAACTTCGTACTTATTGACGTTCCACCAATCGACCGTTCTCCTGGAGGTAAGGGAAACCTAAAATGTTCTTCCCTAATTGAACCTAGCTACTCAACTGAGGACATTAAGGATCGGATCGAAGCCTGGAACGAACTACTGAGAAGCCATGCCAAGGAATTCGCAAAGGGTAGCAAGAAGGCGACTACCCTCGTGTTCCCATCTCACCAAATTCTGACCGAAGGACGACTTGCACTTGACACCGGCGGTCCATACCGTTTTTGCCAAACGCTTACTGTATTCATTGACCAGACCGTGACCTGCCAACTTTCTGATATGCGGTCTTCCGTCTGGACCATCATAAATCGAGCTTTATGGCGAGGTAGACAAAGGTGTCTAAAATACAGTGTTATTACTGGAGATCCTGTGTCTTCCATGTAAATGGTCCTAAAAGTGATTACAGGAAATCCCCGTGATCCACGTCCCCTTATCTGCTCCTTCCCACTACCTGCGATCACCCCTGTCCCTTGGCCAGGAACCCAGGAAGGTACAGATCCGAAATGCCAGAAGCGGTGATGACCCCCTTCAAGAGTCCTGTGACTGCACGTAATCAGGCATTTGTCGTCGAGGGAACCATAAATGGGAGCGACAACGCGAAACGCGCATGTCACCGTTGGCAAGCTTGCATGATAGCATTGCGGACGGCGTTGATGCCAGTGTAAGGATACCGGGCTGTTGAGGTAACGATCGGATCCAAGCACGTCGGAGAAGCTTCAGTGATATCCTTCCTCATCTGCGCAATAGAGCTTGTGAGCTTCCGGTCCGATATCGTATCAACCTTCGTGATGACCGCCTGAATGGTGAATTTGAGCCCAGCGGAAGCTTGTACGCGTTCATCAAGTGACTGGAGCATCATGGCGTCGGTTTCGTTGAGACCATGCCCACCGTTAAAGAGGATAAAGATCCGTCTTAGCCTTATGTTCTCTCGGTTAGGTCGTGCCATTCGCGAGGATCGGTGACACTTACTCTTTGCGGTTGTCGATGTAATGATCAAACAGTTGACCCCACTCTAGGCGGCCCCTACCACCATAGCCAGGGGCGTCCACCAAGAGAGCTTTCCCCGGCGGTTTTCCGACTTGGTAAAAGTTGAGAGTCTTCGTATGACCCTGCGTGATCGAGCTGAATAAAGCGGATGAGGGTTTCGAGGGAGAACTCATACCGGTTTCTTGCTTGTCCGAAGTAAATCCCTACGACCGAGAACCGCATTCAGAAGAGACGATTTACCAACGTTCGCGCGTCCGGTCACAATGACCTACACGCATAATCAGAAAACGCGACACACAAAACACGGCTCCCCCCGCTCACCTCTGGTACACCATGGAGCTTTGGAATCGAACTCGCCGACGCAGCGGCGGCGAGGAACTGGGCGTGTTGAGGGTTCGAGAAGATGTTCACCGCCGCCTTTTTCGTCCCGGTCGCGGTGATCATCAACGTCGGAAGTAAATGCGCTCGTAATGGAGCGCCCGTGCTTTGTTTTTCCATCTCCTCCGTTCACAACAAAGACCAAAGACCAAAATGGTTGCAGACCCCGAAGACATCACCAGTGCAGGCGAAGACTCGTCGACCGACGACGATAATGTGTCCCAGACGACCGAGGACGATCCTCAGGTCCCCCAGCCACAACCCCCAACAAATCAACACCTCAACCGACCTCCTCCACCTCCACCATCGATGACTCCAAGGGACAATCCAAGATACGAATTGACCCATACGATGTCTGGACACACCCAGTCCATCTCTGCCGTGAAGTTTAGCCCGGATGGAACGTTACTGGCTTCATGTTGTGTGTGTCCTTCGAATCCTCTCGACACCTAGATGAGAAATTTTTAAGAGACCTTTGTTTTCATGGACTTGTGAACCAGCTGGGGACAAACTCGTGAAAATCTGGTCTCCGCATACCGGACAGCTCGTTAGAAACCTAACGGGACACTCGAAGGGTCTATCGGATATTGCTTGGTCGTCCGACAGCGTTTTCCTCGCATCGGCATCGGACGATACTACGATTCGGATATGGACTGTGGATACGGTGCGCTCCCGTCCTCACTTCGTACTCTCGACCGTCTGTCTGATGAGACCGGCAGGGACTAACCACCAAAATTCTGAAAGGTCATACCAGTTATGTGTTCTGTGTGAATTACAACAGTTCTTCGGACAAACTCGTGTCAGGCTGCTGCGACGGTGACATCAAGATTTGGGATGCTACCAAGGGTGGGTTTACTCATCATGTGGCAGCGCCCAACTCATGGGATGTTACGATGCCTAGGCAAATGTTTGAAGACTCTCCATGCACATTTAGACTATGTCACCGCCGTACACTTCAACCGGGATGCTAGCTTAATCGTCTCGTGTGCCTGCGATGGATTGATGTAAGTCACAGCAATACCCTTTCCTCAAGACCCGGTGGCCAACGTACATTCGGCAGCCGCATCTGGAACTCCGCGACAGGCCAGTGCCTCAAAACCCTGGCGGAAAGCCAAAATGCAATCTGGTGCGTCCTCTTTACTCTCTTGTTCCACCGTCCCACCTCAACTTCCCAACCCTTCAGCCAATACGTCCAATTCTCACCCAACTCAAAATACATCCTCTCCACCGCACACGACCACGCGATTCGATTATGGGACTACCAAACCTCTCGTTGCCTCAAAACTTACACCGGCCACCAAAACTCCAAATACTGCATCGTCGCTTGTTTCAGCGTGACGGGTGGAAAGTGGATAGTTTCGGGCAGTGAGGATGGGAAGGTATATTTGTGGGATTTGCAGAGTAGGGAGATTGTTCAGGTTTTGAAGGGACATACCGGTATGTGCACCGTCAATTTTTCCGTGTTCTCCCTTTTTTTCTCACCGGGCGGACTTCTGTCGATAGATGTGGTAGTCTCCGTTGCAGTGAGTTCCGTCCGACTTCTTCCCTCTGCGATCCGTTCCTCATCATCCAAACTTCACAGACACATCCACGACAAGACATCATTGCCTCCGCATCGATGGAATCTGACCTCACAATACGGATATGGGTCGACAAGAGCTCAACCTGACGCTGATACACCCCCACCCACCAGCCCCTTCATCATGTTTACTTATTCTTGCTCCGTGCTGTTTGTTTTGACTGTGAATGTCAAGGCTGCATAAATTACTATCTTAAAGTTGTACACGTAGATAGCCGTGAAACCATCCAACTAAACAATGAAACGAGAAAGGTCCCGCCGAGAGTCATGGGCATTCCAAAAAGAGGTTTTACTGGAGCCATTTCGAGGCTACTTGACTGGTTCGGCCGTCATGAGATCTAGATATACGTCGCAGCAAAATTGTCAGAATCCAAAGGCCCATGCAAAACGACCAAGTAGAAAAAAAGAAATCACGAACCTTTGGCAACTTCCTTCTGGTCTTCCGTCAACCCCGAGTCATGAGCCTCCAAAAATGCATCGACCTCATCCAGAACACCCTCACTCTCATAGTCCTCGTCACTATCCAAATCGTCGTCATCGTCGTCGTCATCCTTTGCGTCGTCAATTGCGAACGGTGTCCTCTCCATCGTCATGAGCGCCGCATTAGCTGCCTTGACGATGGGCAAAGGCGAGAACTCCGAATGTACTGCCGAACCAGGCGTGAGGGGCGACTGTGGGTCGACCGCCAAGCGCCCCAACCCCGTGGTCTTGGGTGGAGTGGTCTGACCGACCGACAGGGTGGGGGGCGATACAGCAGACGGTGTACCGATCGACTTGACGATCGGAGGTTCCATTTCTTGAGCATTGAGCGAAGTGCGTGAGGCGGAACGACGCATCGAAGGAGTGAGCAGGCTTTCGCGAGCTTTGGGCTCTTCCAGGGTGGTGTACCGACCGATAGCTGGCATGTGCTCAATCTTGTGTTTCCCAATCGACCGACCGACTTCGTCCGACAACTTGTGGAAAATCTTCTTGTTGTCGTTCGTCGCGATGCTCGACCACATCCCGCTGAGGAAACCAGAGTTGGAAGTGGGGAGTTCTTCCAATGGGGTCGGCTCCAACCTGAAGGTTCCCGAGAAGTCTTGGTCGAAAAAGGATTCGAGGACCTCGTCTGCTAGCACGACCATCCTAAACCTAGAGAGAATGAACGCAAAAACTCAGAAAAAGTTCTCCGCTTTCCGGATGCGCAACGGAGCGTACGTAGCGAGGTTCAGGTACGGTTGGTTCGACTCGATCTGTGGTGGCGTGTCGTCTGAATCAGGGGATCCCCCGGAAGTCGTCTCGGGTAACAACGCGTCTCCGTACTCAAATGCGTTTGACATGAACCTACTAATTGCGCCGAGGTACGCATCTCCGACCTCATGCCTGAAGATAAACTTGAAAGGACTCCATCAGCCAGGAGCGTCCTAGGGTGCAGCACAGGAAGGGACGCTCACAAGCATAGATTCCGAGAGGGTGAGGACCTCATCCTTGGACAGGAACCCATCCTTGTTCTTGTCATGGATGTTAAAGAACCATTCGATGTTATCCATCAGATCGTTAAACATCACCCCGTCCAGCCCCGAAACAATATCCTAGAACCAGAGTGATCAGTCGCGTTAAATCGAGGATCTCGCATTCCAGTATACCTGGAAAGAGAGAGACCCCCTATACGATGTATCCCAGAAGGCAAATAACCGATCGATAAACTCGTGCTCGACGGTCTCCCTGTCCAATCTCGTCTAAAAGCCAAGTTCAGCCTCCAAAAATAAGCCACGGGCCGATGAGGCCACCCACCTGGAAGGCATTCTGCACAATCTTATCGTCCCTTGCCCAGGTGGCGATCTCACCAATGAACTTCCTGAACGTCGGCAACCCAATCCTCGTTTCCGGCTTCTCCTCTTGTCCATCCTTTGTGACAACCAACACGGCATCCCTCCCTCCAATACCGGTTTCCTTTACTCCCTGAGGCACGGCGCATATAGCGTTGTACCAGGCGTCGTAAACGAGCCCAGCCTGTTCTTTCGAGAACCGCTCAAGTGATTTGAGATTTCGGACAGCAGCGCGCTTGGAAAAAGATTCGATGTTGTGGACAATCTCTCCGCGATGCTTGCGTCGCTCAGCTTGGATCGACTCGTCGGTGATGATGACAAATTCACGGAACGAGACGAGAAGGAGTTCTTGGAATCGCGTGATGGCACGCGCCCGTGGGTCCAGGGAGTCTGGATGGGCGGATTCTCCCAGCGACGAGAAGTAGTCGCGCATGAGGCTGAGCAGGGGATTAATCTACATCTCCCGGACTCGTTGAATATCCTCACTGGATGAAACCACCGTCATCTTGGATTTGGAGAAGGGCTTCGCCATTAATCTTCAAGATTGCTACAACCTTCGGTCAGCGCATATACCCAGGGGTGATCGAGGATACCCACCGAGTCTAATATGAGAGCGTCAGAATAGAGAAGAGTGTGATAATGTAATCCCTTACCCTACTTGAAATAGCACCTTAGGCCCCATACAGAAGAAACAATCGATGATTCTAAAGGCGAAAACCATTGGCATGCTATTGATAAACCTGGGATCGCTGCGTCAACCGAACTGTAACTTCCCATGGGAGAGCTGCACCTACAGACTCAGGAACCACGGTAGCGAAGCAACAGAAAGTTGGACATCGACCTCTTGGAAGTGTTCGTGGATGATCGGTAAGCACCGTTGAACGAGTGACTCGAACACCCGTTGATCCAGCAGGGTACCGTGCATGGAAGGGCTGTAGTAGCCTGGCAAAAGTCGGTCACAGATCACTTGGAGGAGCCAGAAACCCTGCTCTTCCGACGTGTAGCTGAGACACCGATTAGCGAATGTGCGGTGGGAACGAGTGGCGTAACTGACATCAAAATCGCCGCAGCGAGAATGTTCATGGCCTATTTCGTCAGGAGGATCAGCGAGAAGTCACGAAAAATAAGTGGCGATGGTACCTGACAGTATCCGGTCTCAGGGTTTTTGAATGAATAAGCCTGTAACACCCTCCTGAGCGCGTCAATTCCCTCAGGATTCTGGTACGCCAAATATTCAGGTAAACTTCTATGCAAATCTTTTTCGATCTCTTCGGTGCTCGTGGTCGTGCGCCCTTTGTTTTGGTCGAGTATTTGTTGGTAGACGCCCGGGTTCCCGAACCGGAGGTAGATGGAACCGGAAAGTGTTTCCCACATCTCTCCTCTTAGGCGATTTGGAAGACCGACCTGGACCAGCCGGGTACATTGCGGGTACCGTAGTAGGGTGAGATTTCGACCATGTGCTAAGTAAAGAAGCTCTGTCAGCCGATACCAGACAGCGAGGAACGCATATAACCAACTTTCGAGGTATTGTGTCCACAACTTGACCTTGGAGGCCTCACGCAATCTGGCAGAACGTCAATGGGGAACCATTTGATAAGATAAGGTTGGATCATCACTTTTTGGGATCTCCGGGAAATTTGAAACGATGTCCCAGTCCAGCATGGTATGTAGGTTGATTGCCATCTGCGGCCTTCGGGTCTTTGCCTTCATCTTGATCCTGTTCTTTGATCATGGACGCGGACATGGACGCGGGAGAGGCGACGAGGGTTTCGGAGTAACAAGTCTTGACGAAGGCCTTGAGAATTTTCATTTGCCCCTTGGACAGCTCAACCTTTAGAGCCTCTTTGAGCAGAGTGCAAAACAGGTCGGCGGTGGGACGCAAAGATGTTAATTGGACGATCTGGAATCGCGATGTTGGTGTTAGGAGATGTGCCATGCATTCGATGGCCTTGCAAGCTCACGATCTTGGTACCGTGCCATAGGGTGAAACTGAGCGCATATATACCGGCTCGGGCGTTGAGCTTCTCCACTCTCCGGATAGCGGCAAGTGGGATGCTGAACCTCGCGGATTTGCGATCCAGTGAGGCGAAAGCGAGGAATGGTGGGAGTAGATAGAGTTTCCCCGCCTACGGACACGATTCCACGGGTTAGCTACGGAGACTGGGAGAAGGATAGCTCGGATGCAACGCTCACGTAGGAGTCTTCCTGACCAGGGGCCCCAAGACTGAAGACGGCGTTAATATCGAGAGACTCGAGATTGGCATAGGATTCATCTGGTAGTTTTCCGTCTGCGCCGGGGAGGGCGAAGAAGAGATGAGTGAGCTGTTCTTTGCCTGGTTCCTTGTAATTTCTGAGCTGAGAGGCGATGGCGGCCATGTTTCAAGGATCCAAATGACCCCGGTTCTCTCTCTCCCTCTCCCAGACACTTTCAAGCCCGAGGGCGGCGCGCTGCTTATGTAATCTCACACACACCTCTCTCCCCGTCATCGCACAAGAGATCATGGGTATCAAGCATTTCGACAGTGAGCGATATCTGTCTCCAAAGCGACCGCCAACTCACACAGCCCAGACTATCTGACAGGAGGGAAACACATCCAGTCTTTCCCGCTCTCCGTCCTCTCAGACACCAGGCTCGGCATCGACGCTGGTTACTACCTTCAGTCCATCTACGAGAACCCACCCGGAAAAGAGCCTTTGCTCTCTGCAACCGGTGGTCTCCCGCTCGCCCTCACACAGCGCATCGAAACCGACCTCAGGACGCTCGAGAAGCTTCGAATCAAACCCGTCTTCGTTTTTTCCGGCCTCATCCCCCAAAAGCGCTGGAAGCACGTCCAGCCACACCTAATCCACGAACAGAACGAGGCCTGCAGGGACAGGGCCAATGGTTGGAGTCGCTATGAATCCGGCCAGGAGGATGCCGCCACCAAGTTGTTTGAGATCCGCTCAGGTCTTCACCAGTGGGATCTCTGGCGCACGGTTCTTCGTATTTTTCGCCATAGGAACGTCGAGTTTATCGTCGCTCCGTATTTGGCGTGGGCTCAGGTGAGCGTGATCCGTTTCGTGGCGCGTTTTCTGTCCTTGTCTGACGACCCGTCGTGTCCTGTAGTTGATATACCTCCAACGTCATCCGAAATCCTACATCCATGCTATTTACGGCCCAACTGACACCCTCCTCTATCCTGGCGTTGATAAACTCGTGATCTCAATTGACCTCCTAGCATCCGAACCGACCTTCAACTACATTTCTAAACGGAATATCATGACCGACCTTGGTGTCACTGAAGAGAATTTCCTCGATATCGGCATCCTCGTTGGCTTCGATCACTCTCCCCCTTTCCCCCCATCGATGCATGAGCAAGGCCTCAAGGCAACCGTCGACATGGTAAAGTACTACAAATCCGGTCAGGCAGCGGTAGCCGCCTTCGGTGATCATCCCGCCGTGAAAACCACCCAATATCCTGATCAATACGCCCGTAGCCGAGCCATGGTCAAATACTCCCTGATCCTTTCTTCTGAAGGCACGGTTTTACCACTCCCCCTCGCAATCACCACTTCCACCCCGCCCTCAAACAGCCAGGGCAACAACCACCACCCACCTCCCCACCATCATCCTACCGCTGCCGACATACCCTCCGATCTGCACGAGATCTTCACCCACCGTCTGCCGGATGAAGTCTATTATTACCTCTCACGCGGCCTCCTTGGGCCCCAGGCTCTTGTATGGTTAACCACAGGTCAGATCAACGAAGGGCCGCCGTTGGACAATGGTGATACAACCGAGTACAGGCGTTTCGTCAAAGAGGTCATCACCGAGGGTCAGACCGGACCGCGAGCAACGACTTTGGCATTGATCAGTAGCGCGTGCCACAATTTCTGGTCAAACAGGAAGGTTACGCCCTATTTCTGGTTCGAACAACCGACGAGTCCAACCCACCACACCAAAGCGCTTGTTGCACATAATTCGCCTCAGACATCGCAGCTCGTGGACCGAGTTGGAGGGTGGACGGTACCTTCTGCGCTCGTGGAGGAAGAGTTGAGGAGACAGAATGTGAGTATTCGGTTTCAGCGCATTCGTCCCACGGCGCTGATTGGAATTGGGAGCAACAGTCTTCGACCATTGATTTTGCTCTGTGTTTGGGCGCAACTGCTACTGAAAAGCTTGCAGCGCGCACCAAGATCAAGAACACTGGAGCACTGGAAAAGAAGGATGAAGTTGTTGCTAATGTGATTTGGCGCTTCCTGGAATTGCGGGGGTAAGCCTCATTATTTCACTGCTTTGGCCTGACTCCCAGTTACCTATATCCCGGTTAGGTTCCTGATCAATTCCCATGTCCACTCACCGCTGGCGCGAGCGATGTATACCGCCATCCGGGCGGCACGGGTGAACGACAAATTCCAGGATTCGCTGTACTTGTTCTTGGAGCTTATCCGGGCTGGTGTGATGCACGGACACCTGTGGTCCCACCGTGCCTTCAGTGGCGGGCCGAGTTTCGGAACTGGTGGGTAGTCGTCCGAGCTCCTCGCTTTCTCATGTTCGGCATATGGGCGCTTTTCGCGGGCGTGGGTAGTTGCGTTAAGCCATTTTCGCTCCCCCCGTCTTACCTTTTTTGCCTTTTCGCTTTGCTTTCCACCCTGGGCGTTCGTCCTTATCGGATTACTGATTTGCAATCACAGATGACGAGAAATCGTGTATGTTGTTGGTTATGAGGGTGCTGAGCATTGTCCCTCTTAACTTCAAGGTACGTTAGCTCACAGCCAAGTGATTGAATACGAGTGGTCTTACATCGTATGCCCTCCAACCCGCGTTGGGTTTGGTTCTGGAACCCACAGGCACAGGCATGGTCAGCCCCGCTCTCTCGGGAGCTCCTCGTCTTCAATTCTTTCGTGCGATCGCTTTCCCGCTCCCTTCGGACGCTTTTGGAAGTTACAACGCTTAACATGCTGTTACGCGGGGATGTTCGACGCGCGCGCGACGACCTGTTGGACGTCACACTTTCGCTACCTTTCCAGACGGAGGTCAACACCGGATTCGGCATCTTGGGTAAAGTTTATCTGGACGCTCTTACCCATATCAACGGAGGGCAGAGGGTAAGAGACCCGAACGGAGCGGGGATTAAGGAGGCCAAGAGCATGGCTTTGGAGATTTGTGAGGACACCTTTACTGGGATCAAGTATCCCAGGGCGGAGGTCGAGAGAGGGTTCAGATTCTGGGATGTGGTAAGCATATTCTATTTTCCTCACGATCCCCACCACCCCGCTGACATTCGCGTGTCCTCCGGGACATCACCTAGACATTGACCGCGATGAGACAGTTGCATTCAGAGAATGCGGTGTTACCCGAGTTGGTGGATCAGTTCGAGGCAGCTGAGGCTTGGCTGGCTCCCATGAGACCTTGAACTCGAAACGTGGACGGATTGATGGTATACCGGGGTTTCCGTTCATTTTCTAAATTTCTCGTTCTCGTCTTATTCACTGGACAATGTGTCACCTGCATGATGATTTGTAGGGGGGTTAAGAGCTGCGGGGTATACCATTCTCGTGTGCGGATCGATTGCGAATGTCCCTTCCTGTTCGTAGTTGATATTGCGGCAATTTGCGGTGTGGGTTTGGACTTTTTCTCCCCCGTCTCGGGTATTCCAGTGTTGTGCTTGATGTGTGTGTGCTGTGCGTGTCAAGTTGATGTAGGTAGCCCTCGGCTATGCTAGCAGTGTTCCCGTCCCCCACCCCACTGGCTTTTCCCCTTACCCCTTCGGCCCTTTGGTCTCGTCATAGCCATTATCTGTTATCTCTCCATCGTGGGACCAAAATTTATAGTCTCTCGATTGCCAAGTGCAGAGGATTATGACGTGTGTCAGATCTCGCCGGGCAATTCATCAATAGATCCGCGGTGAGGCGTGGTGGACATGAGAAAATGCGTGACGATGTGAGCAGCCGCGGTATGAACGTGCCAGGGTGCGAGAATTAGAGGGTTCGTCTCGACCTCCGGACTTGACCGCAGGGGGTTTTTCTTTCGGGGCCGGCCACGATCGCGCGTTGGGAGAGACGACTGAACCACATGACAGTGTGCGAAAAGGATCGGTTCGCTTTTCTTTGCCCCCTTTCATTTTCCCGCTCCCGCCCTTTCTCACAGGTATTGAGTACCGAATTCCTAGATTATCTCTTTTTTTTCCCTCGGGGCGGGAACGGGAGAGTGCGAATACCCAACCCTTACGGTTCCCATGCACTTGGATCTCTGCTGTTTGACGGTTCTCAGAATGGATGCGAAGAGGTTTCTACTGGATCTCACCCGCCCGGTCCTCCGGGGCTTTCTTCGCTTAGCAGACCGCCCCAATGCTCGCCCCCCACGTGTCACTGTCTCGAAAAGAACCCCACCGGTGATTGCTTCGTCTGTAAGCCGCTTCCCAAACTACCGACCCCGCCCACAGGTGGTATATCGCGGGGACGAAACCCTCTCCCCTCCCAGCCTGTGTGTATGTGGGTGTGACTTCCTGTGCCAAGCCTAAACACATACGGTTTAAGCGTTTTTTATGTTTTGCACATAGGTACCGTGCGAATAAGGAAGCGCCGAGAAATTACAAATTCCGATTGCTCCGATGAGGATGGAACGTCGACAGTCCCGGTGGCCGGGATGCGGGAGGGTGAGTAGATGGGGTGGAAAGAAGGGGTCTTGGAAGGGGTGTGTTTATGTGTACTCGTGTGGGATGTACGGTTGATCAACCTGAGGGAAGGAGGGGAAATCGGGATACATAATCCCCATTGCCCATGACGCGTGGGAAATTCCCACTTGCCATCCCGCTTCGTGGGAATCCGCTGGAATGGTTGGTGGGGTGGGTTTGTTCGCGTACGAGAGATAGAGTCGCCCTTGTACGTATGTGGACCCCCGGCGAATATTCCGGGGAGACAAACACGCCCCCTTGTCGTACCTGTCCTTTCAGGTTGGTAGACAGGAGCGCGGGGCTTTGCCGTTTTTAAATATTCCCAGCCCTAGTCTTATTCCTGTGTTATATATCCCCCCTCCCCTCCTTGTCCCCCCTTTCCTGCCTCCCTTCCACTTTCCGTATCCCATCTCCCTCTCCTCCCTTATATTCCCCACGCAACATCCCTAGCCGAGATCTACTCCCCCGCCTCAGGAACCAGGAATTTCCAATTTTTCACGTATAGAAACGATGTGGTGTCAATGGTCGACCTCTTACCGCCTCGGCGACGATCCCATACATTCGCCACAACACGAGTATCGATTTCCGACGATTATCCAACTTGACGAAGTCGCACCTCCACCTCGATCTTCACAAAAAGCCCTATTATCCCCTGTGCAATCTTCGAGCCAGTCATACGATTGCTACTCATCATCGGAGGGATGCGAAGAAGTAGAGGATGATGATGATGAGGAGGAGGCCACAGAGTCGTATTGTTCTTCAGATCCTTCGTGTCCCGGACTCGGAATCGCAGATCCGGAACGTGCGTCTGCTATGGCCTCGGCTCCAGTTGAGAAGATGAGCCGAGTGTTAGCCTGGAGGAATAGCTTTGATAGCGTATTTACTGAGGATAACTCAGGTATGTTCCCGCCCGTGCCTCTCGCCACACTTTTGTTGTTTTTGCCCTACCCTCTCTTGCCACTCGCCACTTCCCCACACTGCCCGACGCTTTTGTTTCCGCGAGGGTTCTCACGTCTCCGATTGCCCCGTTACCTTCGCACGTGCCATCGTCCCCATTCCGCTGTTTTTTCTCACGCGATCTTCTATCTCTAGCGATATTGACGGCATTGAAACGGAAGTACTCGCATGAAATCGAGGACAGTGAGAACGAAGACGTTGGGAGTAAACCGGACCCAGATGCTGTAAGTCCGTCCTACCCGACAGATCTCCTTTTCTAGCCATTTCATCCCATCCGTTTCGTGTCCCACCGAAAATGAAACCCCTTTCCCACTCTCCCTGAGAGACTGCGACGATCTCTAACCCTTTTGACATTTGGCTTGCGATTTTGATGGGTGTACTGACCATGCTTCCAACGTCTTCTTTATGTTATTTCGCACAGGCCTCAGCTTCCCGAACGTCTTCGAGAAGGTCGAAACGATCGAGGACTCATTCAGAATCTTCCTCATCATCGTCGTGGTCTCTGCCGTCTCCCCCACCACAAGTGCCACTACTACCGTCCGAACACGCTCGTGTGTACATTTGTTCTGCCTGCGATGCGTCGTTCCTGGCCCTGGAGGAACTCCAACATCATTCTGAGTCCGATCACGAAGCCTGCAGGATCGCTGCCCAATACGGCTTTGAATGATACTCTTTTGAGTTCTCTTCCTTTTTCTCCACTTCCTCCAGCCTGTCACCTCACTTTCCCACCGCCCTCCCATCCCGGCCTTCCGCTCTCGGCATCTTTTGCCGGGCGCTCGGCAATTGGCGTCAATCCGATTTTCTGTTTTGCTCGACATCCTCTGGCCCTTCTTTGGTCCCCGGAATATACCATCATATTGATACCTCTCTCTCTCTGCCTCTGCCCATGACCCCCCGTCCCTCCCCTCGCATCTGTCCACCCATCACACAATCATATGCTTCCCGCATACTCTCATGCCCCATCTTCCCTTACGCCGGTTATCACCAAGTTTCATTTGTGGAACGATGAAACAGAACTGTGTCAAGATCTCTTCCCGTCGGCGTTCGCATATCAGCACACGAGGTCTATGTATCTCTCCCACACTCGCATGCATGTCCGATTCGAGACGCCCCTGTACGTATCGTCATGTTTATATGGCTTTTGGAGTTTCTCCGACCCACCGCCGATCTATTTGTTGATACCTTTTGACGTCCGCTCCAACGTTTTTCTTTCCAATCTTCACTCTCGCATCCCATCTTCGGGTCTTTGCACGTTCTGCGTCTATCTTTTCTATTCCATGCACTGTATTATCTATCTCACCGCACATCATTCCACTTGGCGCTCTTTTTCTTCCCGGCGAAACACAACTTCACTTCTTTATCTCTTTATTCTCGTGATTTTTTAGCAGGCGCGGCCGCCGCATATATTCATATACATGCATACACGCCCTTCATATATACATGACACTCGCCCTCCTAACACCTATCGCATGATCATCAAACCCTGTCAAACAGAAGCGTCCTCCGCTACTGTTGTGGCGAAAGAACGATCTACCTCTTTTGACTGTTGACTATTTTGACGGACCTCCCGATGGGCCCATGCAAATTCGCGCACCTGTACGCTCAAATCCGATCTAGTCAATCCAATCCTCTCACTCCATTTGGAAACCGATCGGGGAAATGAAGCAACGGTGTGAGACGGGGTTGAAAGCAGATGCCCCACTACTTCTATTATCTAGCCGCCTCCTCCCCCAGGTCCCCAGAATCTAGCAGCGAACTCGAGATTATCTTGATCAACGAGACGCTGTTTTTTTTTTCAATGATCATCACATCGTGTCCGAAGAGAGAGGACCCGTGGGGATATCGATCCCAGTGACCGGGTCCATTCACGCTCTATTGAGGCTGCGCCCGGGCCCCGTAAGGTTTGGGAAAGATTTATGTAGAACAGCACCGTTGAGCGTATCATTGAGTTATGTAGGACGATCAATATCACAGCCTCTTTATCAAGTTCAGGCCCTAGATATTCATAGATGTTCCCAGGGGGAGCCCCCGTGATCGATGTATGTGGATTGGCCTTTGTTGGAGTGTGAGGGGGGTGGAGTGAATTTTTTGTATAGGCTGGCCGCTGGCGCATCTATGATCAAAACGCGATTAGATAAGACTGTGTCTAAAGCGTTCTGTACCTTGTACCTGATACGGCGTGCGATCACAGAATGGATAAGAGAGGGAGAGAGCGGCTAGATTTCCCACACAGTGACACGCGCGTTGATTGAGAGAACCGAGATCGAAATACTTGGTGAATTGAATTCTCACGCGTGAATTCCCATAGAAAAGAGGTTCCCAGGTGTACCAGCTGACTCCGCAGATTACGACGCTGTTTGTTGGTGGCCAGCAGAGACTTTGATCGTCAAAGCGAAACATATGAACTGAGACCGGGGGGTGTGCGATCGGCGAGGCGTGGGCGAGAACGGTGTATGCGGTTGGCCGTTTGAATATACAAGGCGGTGCACGAGGAGTTGGGCGACCTCAATCAGCTGGGGGGGGAACGTTGCATATTGAGGATTGCATATACGGTTCGAGTGGCGTGCGAGATGCAATGGAGCGGAGTCCACGGGTTATTTGGCCCCATGTGAGGCCGAAAGGTTTGTTGTTTATAAATCACCCAGACTCATCAGTGCCAGTATACCATCGCGGACTTCTACCGGCGTCGGAAAGGCTCCCTCTAGCTTGCAATGCGTCCTGATCCCCAAATGAGACAACGACTCGGGATGATAAACCATCACCAGAACCCAGCGTTGGGAAAGTTGAGTGGGCGCCTTGTGTCTGAGCACAATCCATCGACCACAGCTTCGAGATCCAAAGGCCAGTTACACTAAACTGCGAGAGCAGATGAAAGTGGTGTGGTTATGGCAATGGCCAATCATACATGGCGTCGGCGGAGTCCGGTGTGAATAAGATTCTCCCGTTACCTGAGCTGCGGGACTGCGGAAACGGGTTTCGAAAAATCGTGAGGAGGCTAGGAACAATCATGTCCTCGTGTCCCCAGCGAGCGGTTGAGGTCTGAACAAGACCTCCCGTATGGTAAGCGGCCCAGCAGCACATCTGTCACTCCAGTCGAGCCGTGATCGCAGGCAACGCTCAGAACCCCATCCGGAAATTAACTGCCTCGCGGTGGTTGTGGGAACGTGAGAGGCGATTGAAGGGTTTAAGCGAAGCTGCGGGACTAACAAGGTGTAATTATTTCTTCTTCGAACGGTCCAGAAAACCCCACGCAGGCGAGTCAGCGTTGAGTTGAAAAATCGGGCTTGAGGGTGACCTGAGTGAGGGCCTAACCCCTGGCGAAAGATTCGGACCCTCGGCGAGATCCGACGTTGGTGAAAATGGAGGGCAGCAAAAGAGATAAATGAGATGTAGCCTAGTTCGGCCTCGAGTTTACTATTGAATGCGACGCATGCGTGGGGTTCAATAAGCAGACTACATCGGGAGGGACGGATGGGATTACGAACCTCCGCCCCACTTTCCCCGAGTCTGCGATCTTCTACGTTGCTACGGGGCCGTGACCGGGTTGGAACTTGTACAAGGAGGTTTGTCACCGTTCTAGGTCGACAACCCTGGGATCTTGAGGGCGTACCTCTCCAAGCCCACCCTCACAGGCAATCAGGATTCGTACTCGATGTTGAGGTGGTTCTGCTTCGCAATCCTAAATATAAAATTCGCAGGGTGCTTTCGAGGAGCTTTGAGCCGCGAAAATCCGAGGGAGATGTGAGTGGCAGCTTCGACAATCTTTACGGACGAGCGAACAAGTCCAATAGACATCCTCGGACCCAAAGTCGATGGCCCTGGAGATCCATCCATCAGGCGAAAGGCCAGCCCAATCTAACTGGACTGGGTTCGTGCTCGGCAGAACCCAAGCGGCAAAGCGTATCCGGGCAACGGTTGTCGAGCTGAAAACCCCCCGGCGTGGGGTTACGGACGGATGATACGGAAAGTGAGGACGTAAGGGATACGCATTCAATGCGCTGTTCAACATGAATCCTTTGAGAAATCTGCCCAGGTCGCCGAGGGCGTTTTCGTCTAGAATAGTTTGGGTGTAGGTAGACGGAAATGGATCGGGGGGCCCTTGAGACCAAACCTGCGGAAACAAAAGATACCAAACGGCGACTTGGTCGCATGAGATGTTTACGTCGGCTCCAAGATTTTGGCAGGCAGATGTGGAAGAATTCATCGACGGTGGAGGGTGACGGCGCAGTAAGGGGAGGCCCAAGCGCAGCACCCGATGA
>Ga0307515_10009827_pt1 | contig 18431 bp, 12 predicted proteins | sample 17_EM_MG_FD_194513 | JGI IMG/M metagenome (GOLD analysis project Ga0307515, IMG submission 194513) | Populus trichocarpa ectomycorrhiza microbial communities from riparian zone in the Pacific Northwest, United States - 17_EM | ecosystem: Host-associated > Plants > Roots > Unclassified | place...
ACGGTCCTTGTCCTTTGGAATCCATGGTCTAACTTTCGTTTTCAGAGCGTGTCGTAGTCCCGACCATGCCATATCGTAGAGGACAACATCGTGCGTGATCAGGTTCCATCCGGCTCTGCTCCAATTCGCTTTCATTCGGTTGGCGTAGACTCTGACTGACTCATTTGATAATTGTTGATACTCCTGCATAGCCTTCATTGCCGAGTTGAGTCGTCGGTTCTTATCACCATACATCTTCATCAATTCCTGAGCGAATAGTTCGAAATCTTGCAAGCACGGATGTGCCTCGTCTCGTAGATCGCTAGCCCACTCCGATGGGTCGGTATTCTCCGTTTGTCGTTGACTTGCATCTGTGTGGTTATTCCAGGTGTCGAGGAAGGAAATCGCATACTTGACCCGATCTGGGCCTCCTTTCGGGAAAAGGTGTTTGTGAGAATCGAAGTTCGAGCGTAGGGACTCGAGAAACTTATCTAACTCCATCGCTCCTCCGCAGTACCGCACAGGGTCGACCATCTTGAAGATCTTCGATTGAGTCGGCTCGGAAGTCTCGTTCCGTTCGGTAGGCCGACTGCGGTCAAGCCCTGCAAGCATCCGAGTGCGTTCTTCTTTCCATTCGGCTTGTTGTTCAAAGAGGAGTTTAAGAAGCATCCGATTCTGCGCCATCATCTCCTTATTGTCGTCGTCGGTGATCATGGATAAGACATCATTGGTATGCGTTTCGGGTTCGGGGTGGGCTGGCCCTTCGTCTTCTTCGTCTTCATCGCTTGGTACGTCTTCTTCGTCATGATGTTGAGCATAGTCGTTGCCACCATCGTCAATGATTTCGTCCTCCGGTAGTACCGAGACGCGTGCGGTAGGAATAGGGGTAATTCGTCCAATCGACGTATGGAGAGACTCCATGCTCGCACGCGCGTCAGCCATGCGCAATGGAATTCGTAGTGCTTTCTTTGGAGGCATTGAGGGTTAATTGGCGTTTAATTGTTGATTCTGTACAAATCGCGACGCGTTGAAAAGGAGGTAACTCGTGCGGTCTCGTGAGCGAAACGTATCCGGTATCTGAAAGACCGAAAATAGTGTAAGGGAGCGTATGCCCGCGTCCGGCTGTGTAGGGATACGGCTGATATTATGGTATACGGTTGCACACGGTGCACGAGTGAGATCAAGTGGAGAAGTAAGTAGTAAGATTTTCGGTAAAGATCTAAGTGTCGTGGCGATGACTATATGAGTGCAGTTACCCGGCGCTGGACATATCACGTGCCGCGCCGTTACATCAGTGCTTTATATTTCAATGATAGAATGGATATTATTCACCTAATTGTGAATATCGCTGATTCTACCGCAAGTGAAAATTCTATGAATCTTCCATACCTGGTGAATTTACATTCCAATTTTTTTTCCTGATCATAATCCAAGCAGTCTAATGGCTTCAAGCATTCTCTGTTATAGTTGTCATAGGTAAGATAAGATTGATTGAATTTGAATTGGTCCTCCTGAGACTGCTCAGATTAACATATCTGTGAATTTAAATAGAGTGCCAATTGAGTGGTTAAACTGCCAATCACCATACGCTCCTTGTTCAGTTTAATACCCTGTTGTTAATAATTTTCATCCATAAGGTGAGAATTTCGATTCTCCATCTGTTACACCGTTGGAATTGGTCACCCTTTCAGTGTTATGAACAATCACTTGATGATGCTGTTATCTGGCGATCTATTAAGGTTCATCAATTATAATCCAGCACTCTTGCCACACTGATGACTGCTAGGAACACATCTGTCGCCCACATCATCACACCCACCCTCGAGTGTTGTCCCAGTTCCAATGGTGTATTAATACGATGCTAACATACATCGCAAATATTTTTTTGGTTAAACATGAAGTATGACGCTGGCAGTCATCACCTCAGTATGAAGTAATGCTCGGTTGGCCTCAGCTATGGCCAGTACGAAACGGACACGGCAGCATGATATGAGAGAAGGTTATTGCATGGTACAAAGCAGTTGATGGTCAGGAAAACACTGGTCCGATGGATACCAATCAAGCTGGAGATGTGCCTCAGAAACATACAGTTGGTCCAGAACGACTGGCGGATTGACAGGACACCATGTGTTCAGAGGAAGTCCAGGGTGACTGGTTATCAGGAGAAGGGGATTGGAAGACGAGAGGATAAGTGCTAGCATTTGTCTAGAAATGATCATAGTTAGAAATAGCAGTTAGAGCGGAGAGGAAAAAGGTATAACGACCTCTTGATGTTCTGCTGGGATAGCAGGCAACCTTCTCATGATGGAGAACAAGCTTTAACAATATATTTGAATTGGAAACCCATTCTACATTAATTCAATTCTGATTACATTCTGAGCCTGAGTCAAGCTTTGAAGTAAATGTACTATTAGTCCTTGAATAAGTCCAATATCAAGTCCAATAGCAAGACATGATAAGGGGATACTTAGAAGGGATTGTTGTAGTTGAGTCTATCTTGGAGTCGATTCCTCCTATGTTATACCATCTCAATATCATTCTGGTTGTCATTTTTATTCTGTAGAAAGAATGGTATAGTTGCAATTATCAAGCTGTTACCAAAATCTCCTAGACCAAAAAGTAATACTAGGTAATTGGTGTTGTTGTCACTGATGGCTTCAGCACTGTGCAACTGCTGGCAGAGAGATCCATATACACTAATGTATAGTAATATTGGATTTTCTTCGTCCTATTTGGCATGGTCATGAAGCTATATTGTATAGAATATTTTCTGAATAAAGAAGCATGAGAAGTATCCCTGTTGTAGTAAAGTTTCTGTTGATTCTTTTAAAGATATACTAGATTTCAAGTTCCTTTCACATATTGCTATACTGCTTGATCCAACAAACTATTATATTCGGTGTGGTATTTCATGTTCTAGTCAATTCATGGAGTATGTCAGTCCATGGAGTGACCTGTCAACCAATGGAAGAACTGGCCTCTGTGTACTGACCGGTTTGCTCGCAGAGCCTACATGCTCTATGAGCTGCCCAGGTACTGCATTGAGCAATACAGGCAATTGTTGGGAAATTCAGGCAAAAAAAAGTTTGTCTTTTCTCTATTCAGCTGCACAGACAAAAATGACAAAAAGTCAGTCCAATTAAGTCTGCAACTATTGGTCCAATCACAAAGTGATGTATACATGAAATATGCATAATTCATCGCTCTTTCACCTCCCTGTCTTCGATTAACAATATCTCTAAAATTGATTGTGCAGGTTTAAAACAAACAGCCAAAATCGCTGATATTCAGTGTTTTTTCACAACCATTCTATCATTATTAAAGATATGATAAATTGGAGACCAGGCAGTGAAAGAGCAATAAATTACGCATATTTCATGTATACATCCCTTTGCAATCAGAGTAATTGTTACATTTGTTTGAGCACGATTAGCACCAGTCAGTTCATGGAGCACTGATCTGACTGGTTCATTCACAGAAAGTGGGGCACTGTGAACTAACCGGTTACTCCGCGGACTGACATTCTCCGCGAACTGACATTCTCCGCGAACTGACTAGAACATTTCATACAACTGAACCCCACTCTCAAAATTCTTGTGCTGGTCTTTCAAATCATAGATATTCTTTGCAGACAATTGGCCAGAGGTTATTCTTAGTAAGAACTATCTCCGCCCATGGTGAGTAGATGGTACCTGGAAGCTTCAGAATGAGATTGTGGAGAGATAATGACATTGAGGTGAGAGTGAGGTCTTTGTGGAATGAAAGGTTTGAGGTTTCATTAGCGATAGAAATTTAGAGAGTAGCAGCCACCAGGCTCAAAACCTGTTAAGATATGAATGTTAAAGAGAACTGTGTGTGTATTGTATGGTGTCATAACTGTATACAGGTCTAATGGTTCAAAATAGTAGAGAAGAGAAGAGTAGAGTGCAAAGTCTGAATGAGCAGTCAAAGACCCTAGGGCTCCGGCTCATGTACATCTGTATCAAGGAATGTTATTATATGATCTGAAAGGAAGTCGCCGATACTGAGATCACCGAATTGACTCACAGACTTCGGACTCACAGTCGTAGACTCATCCACGAGTTTTCACTCGCCACCGCCAGCGCACTGGTATTTGCAATCATGAGCTTCCATAGACTTCCATGGAGTTCCAAGCTCTCATGTATATAAGGACAGAGCTTCTCCTTAGATAGTAGAATAGACTTCGTCCGCTTCACATTCGTAACAAGAAAATGGCCGAATATTCCGAGTGACTCCGTATGTCTGCGCTATGATTGTTGGCTCCATGTACATTTCTGGACTGTAACCATGTCGCATACAGCACCTTGAAAGTAATTCACTATCTTCTGCCCTAGTAACAATTTCATCGCTATCTTCAACTGCTTCTTGCGACAAGTATGACACAACCCTAGGAATCCGAGTCGGTGATGTTCAGCAGACCCTCGGTCACAAACATTCGCATCAAACAGCAACTTTTATTCGCTTTGGCTCTTGAAGCTAGATGATAATCTGACAGAGCTAGACTGATAGAGGCAAAGAAATTAGTCTCCTATGAAACCTGTTGTACTGCAAAAGTAATGGGTTTGTCCAGGTCATAACGGTAAAACAATTATCTGCACACATTGGGTCAAGGTGGGTTTTCGTTGTGCAAGAATACTTGACGTATGCTATGGCAAGTCTGGCTTGGAGCGGGGTAGCTCCCACTTGCGCATACTTCGGAGTGAATAGCAATCTGCCCTCTGAGTTGTATGGTACCCCTGCGGCGCTACCAAAAAACCGGATATCGTTAGATCATGCGGTAGAAAATCACACGATTATCCATCGAAGATGCTACAGGGCTGTATGTTAGTCGATTCCGTGAAGTGCCCCAGATCAACAGAGCTGTTGAGCAACCTGATCCAACAGGTTTCCTTAAATAATAGTCGTTTAATACGTCAATGGACGCCGTTGAACGCATTCCGTCCATGCCTGTATCCGACGGGAGCCGGTGGCATTGCAGTACCCACCCTATCGTAGATGACCACGTCCAATGGTCTTGGCACCGTGTGGCTGTACCCTTGTCCTAGTAGTGAACGAAGTTTTCTTGGTTATACGTATTGGAATTCTGAGGATCTACTCGATTTAGGGCGGCTTTGGAACGTACAAGGATAGTTGTGTATCGACCTTGCATCCAGAACCAAAATGCCATGAAGTTTACTTCATGGAATGGAATTTCCAGATTTGCCCGAAATGGAAATTATTTTCTTCTTCTAGTATTGTAGTACGAAACTTATTAGGACGGTCAGTCTGTGACTCATGTTTTAGAAGTTATGGGTGAAAACATGTCGAGTAGTGACATGAATATGAACATTGCAGGGCACTAGAATGCACCCTTTCTCCTTCGGGGCCAGGGATGTTGTAAGCAAGAAGCTGAGACAGACTTTTGAATATCAGCGGGTGGCAGGTTACATTTTGGGGGCCTGAGGCGATACGAAGCTAGGTTACTTGAGCACTACTCGTACAAAAGTGGTATATTACTTTTCGCTCGCTCAGCGTCGCTGCAGTATACATACGAATCTTCACCCCGATTACAACCAGAGCTTGAAATATCACATCCAACTGATGCCATGCAGTGAAACCCACGAGGTCCATGTGAACGAAATCGACTCCCCTGCGATGTATTATGATCCTAGCATACCCAAATACCCCTTAAACCAAACCAAACTCATAATTAAAGACTCTAAGGTTAGTATGTACTCTTCATCAGTTTAAAATGACCATCTCCTCTCCACGGTCGTCGAAAAAGAACGATTCGCACACACTTTCTGAACTAAATGGCGCAGAATAATCCTGCACTCGTGCACAAATAATATTGTCCTGCCGATCGCCACCTCCACGCCTAGCAAGGTAAACTTTCCAGCGGTTTCCGTCTTCAAGTGAAGCTTTGTCAAGGTTACGTCCCGAAAACCATGAAAGTTCGATTTTCCGGAATTGTACAGCGTATATTTGCTCGCTTTGCAATGTGAATCCGCCGGTGGTATTGAACTGATTTAGCCGGGAACCTCCGACCCCGACATTCCCTGCAACCACGGCAGAAGGTACTAATGCTACTGCTCCTCCTCCTGCGGCCATTGTAACAGCCTGTGTGACAGGTATATCGAACTTTCCGCTGAGCGTCCGAGAAAAGCTTCTGCTCTGAGTGATCTGGGCGTCCGTTACAGTTCTAATCCCAACGACCAGAAACACGTCCTTTCGGCGTTTGATCGCACGCTCCAGCCACTCCCGCGCGGAATTGCTTCGGCACACCTTCGAAAAGTAGTCGCCTGAATTCTTCAGTTGGTAGGTTTTGCATACTGCAGCTTCGATGGCGGTCGTCGTACCGATGGATTTGTTGAACTTAGTCGAAAAAACATTTGACAGGAATATATTAAAGGAAGAGCCCTTAGTACGCTCGAGCGTGTCACGGAAGGATTCGTGTTGGAGGAAAACGAGACTGTCGTCCGGTGCGATCCGTGGCAGACGTGGGATATGAAAATCTTGTGAAGGACTGTCCATGCTCAGGACAAGTTGGCCTAGTGTGACAGCATCTTGAGATAAGAGCTGTTCGCTCGAGGTCCATGTACCTGTCATTGAGTGAGGCGGCGAGAGGAGGCGGCGAGAGGGAGCGGCGAGAACTTAGGGGGACAGTGCGGGTAGAATATCTTTGAAAACATACTCAAGGTGGCGGGGTAGCGGGGAAGCACTTCCCGGCTCAGCATAGCACTTACGCAAGGCATACAATACGCCACGACGCGTACGCTCGGCTAAACGATCAATGACCGCGAGCCTATGCATGGATCTACTCCGAGACCCAAATTGTGCTTGAAGCTAATTGCCATGCTTAGCTGGCTTATGTGCATGAAGGCACCAATCGCCACCCTCCACAACATATTAAACCATTAAAGTGACACGTTTAAACACAAGACAATTGCGAATTTCTAAGTTAGACTTCGCTATCGGGGTTCATCAGTTTTCGTGGCTCCACAAAGGAAAGGGCGTAACTGTACGTTATAGAAAGAAATTAGCAATATATAAGACAGAGTTACTGCAAAATTAAGCTGCTGGATAGCTTCTATATCTACTTCTATTCATCTGGTCTTATTTAAGTCATGACGTCAGCCGATATACCAAGAAAAGTACACCCCACCTCGCGGAAAGTTACCCGGCAGTTACTACCAACATGGGCTAGTACGTGGTACTTAAGTACACTATGCTAAGGTCTAGTGGGGGTTAGTCTCTGGCTTGTCAAGCCTTGGTCAATTTCTTCCGTCACCCACGCGAAATTCTGGCCAAGAAGATTTGTGGTTCATTTGCCCCTCCGATCCTTCCTGTTTTGCGATCGTGCTGTCAGCTAGCCCTTTTGGACATTAGCCCACTGAGGAATTTGGGGCATCCAAAGATCGGACGCCACATTATATACCGTCTTCTCCAGTACAGGAATTTGGTGTGGCAATGCAAGTGTCATAGATCAAGTATCTTTTGGTGGTTGTTACCGCAACAAAGGTACTTTTAAAGTGTTATCACATCAAAAGCTTATACAATACTCGATACTAGAGTTTGGAGAAACAACAACATAAGCTACTGGCATGTATCTTCACGCACTTGAATGGTGGAGGAGTACTTTAAAAGTGCCATGCTGTTGTTTCTCAAAACCCTAGCAACAAGTACACTGGTAGGAGCACTTAGAAACTAAATTCGGGCACGCACGAGCGATGATTGTGACAGAATTGTGGGAGCAAATTGTTTTTTCAACAGCGACAAAGATAATGCGGCAAGCTAAGTCAGTGAGTGTAAGATAGTCACCTCAAAATCAAACATATAGCTAACTCCAAGACTCAGTTAACGTGAGATAACTGATACAGTGGGAAAAATAATCTAAACGATCTTGAAAATGAACTTCCAACTCCGCAAGACGTGGTATACGCGAGATCCGAATTCTTTAGTCCAGGCTCGGCAATTCCAACGACTATGCAGGGTGTCCGCAAGTCCGGACTCCAAAAAAAGACGTTGGTCCTGTTGATACCCATTTAAATTATGCTGGCACTACTAATTCAAAATAATGGCGGGCACAAAGGCTTTTAAAGCGATGGGCGATTAAGCTGTGGGAAAATGATGGATACATCGTCCAGTGTATGGGTGGGTAACAACTAAGAGTGGCTCTAACATCAACGGCACTGAAGTAGAGGACAGTTTCGTGCAATTCCGGGCACGAATCGCCATAGATTATTTGAGCTGTTCACCCGACTCACAAGATGCTGCCTAATTCTTGTATGTGCCAATCTTTCCTTCCCTTGCAGTCATGCAAGTACAGCAAACGGATCTACCTACAGTAGATTAAACATCTCGTATAGTATGACTTGCATGGTCTGATGAGCATGTATCGCAGAAACCACAGGGGAGGCGCCCAGAACAGACATGATTATTGTACTCACAAATCGACATCAATGATTACCTAGCTTCTACAAGTTGAACTGCATCACGCTACTCATTCATGGAGCTGCCAGTCTAGACTAAATACATGATTATTTTACGCTAAACTTGTGTGATGATGTCGAAGGGTGGTCAGACAGGGCACGACGCTAGTTTACAACAGGATGAGGCTTTCGCATCCCCAAGGGCGGACAGTTCACGGCTCGTCACTCGCCAGCTGAGCAATAGCAGTCTCGCAGCTAGAGTAGGTAGCTTGATCAGTTAGTAGTTACTATTGAGAGGCGATAGAGATGTTACCAGTTTTACTAACGTGAGATCCATGGCAGTAAATTAAATTGTGCATACTCTAATCCTTCATATGACTGGAGCAAAAACTGTGGAGCACTTGTCCTCTGCAGCTGTGTTCGAGCAAAAAGATCCAAAAAAAACTGCTGAATGCTGGTGTACTCAGGACTTCAGGCCCAACCAATACGAAATCAATCCGGGGAATGGTATCCCCTACAACTGAAGTCTGAAGATGTGTCCAAGATCATTACACATGACCTGTACTTTTTTAGTCGGCGGCCACACCTTGATTATTCTCTTTGGGGGCACCAATATAAACGGTATCGGAAAACCACACCTCTGAGCACATCGCAAGTGGAAAATTCCGGAACGTAGCTAGCTTCTGGAGGTGGTGCGGCATACTTATTTAACGGTGCTGCCATACTTTATCTTGTTGCTGCAGCCCTCAAGCTTCAACTTACGTGTCGTCGCCAACTTTTCAGTTACTCTGCTTCAACTCACGCTTCTCCCGTACGCTACTATTAGGTCGCAAGTTCTCACATACTCACATAACACACAAGGTAAGATGCACAGCGTGCGAGTTTACAAGGTGACGAGGGGTTTTAACCGAACGAAGAAGGCTGGGTTCGACGAACACTGTTCGCGTTCAAAATTTCGCTCTGTTCCAACAACGTCAATCATTTCAAACATTCGTTCATCGCATCCCGACAATGGCGGTCGGCGATCCATCGAAACCGAAACGATGGGCGATTCTCATCGGTGTTGATTTCTACTCAAGGGGTAATGCTCGACAGGATCCAGATGTCGACTATCAAAATCTAAAAGGCTGTGTGCGGGATATCATTGCTTTCGAAGATTACCTGCTTAATTTCATGTCGATGGAGAAGAGCTGTATCATCAAACTTACAGCAACGACACCGGACGACAGTGAGCTAAACGAGCCAGACGAACCTGACGAGGACAGACCTACATATCAGAACATAAAACGGGTAATCGAGTCAATAACGAAGAAAGCGAGCCCCGGTGATCTAGTTTACATTCATTACTCTGGGCATGGCGCACGAGCTAAGACGATTATGCCGGAGTTTAAGGGCCAACGCGGATATGACGAGGTCTTGGTTCCCACCGATATCTGCATTGGTGGTCGCTACCTTCGAGACATAGAAATAGCAGGACTACTTTCCAATATGGTCAAAAGCAAACTGATTGTGACCGTTACTCTTGATTGTTGCCATGCGGGCAGTGGTAATCGTGGAAGCGAATCAACTTGCCGAGGGACTAGGAAGGTCGATAGCACTGTGCTTCCTTCCGACAAACTCTCGGATTTACCATACGACATTTTGCAACTTCCCACGCTCAGTGATTCCCCGGATCTCCGCGAAATAATTGGTATGCACTCGTTGTCCGAGACACAAGGATATGAGTTTTTCGCAGCATGCCGCCAGGGCGAAAAAGCTTGCGAGAGTCTCTACCCAGACGATGCAGGGGAATGGCACGGTAAATTCACATACTGGCTATTGGAAACGCTGAAGTCTAGTCGGGGAAAGATGACCCACGGTATGTTGCACCAAGTGGTCCGCGACAAGATAAATATCCACCATGGCTCGCCTGGAGAAAAACAGACACCTATTTTCGCTGGAAACGAAAGCCGACACTTTTTTGATAACGAAAGTGCTCGGCATATCCCGACTTTTTCGGTTCTAAAAGTCGAAGGAGACCTTGTTTACCTCGATGTTGGTAAAGCACATACGGCCTGCGACCAAACTGAATGTGCGATTTATCCAAAAGACACTGAAGATTACACCCGCTCTAACCCACTTGCATACGTTACCTTGATAAAAACCTCGGATCTGGGCTCGACAGCTACTTTTATCAAAGAGGGTGGGAGTAGTCCTCAGTGGAGAGAAGTGATTCCCGGTTGTCGAGCAATTTTATCGGCTAGGCCTTTCGAAGAATATACTCGCATCCTGACTCCACACAAAACTACGTACAAGGCCCATCAAATTGAAGCACTGAATAAATTGCGCCTAGTAGATGTGGATAAGTTCTCCGCCATTTCTCCGTTACATCTTAAGGATACAAATATCGACGATGGCAACACGCATAACAAACGAGTATACACTGCCACGGTAAACGACGATGGCAAATACAAACTGTGGACCGGAATGGGAACTAGTGTAAAACCTATCCCAAATCTTATCCCTTGTAGTAACCCCGAAAAATTCTTGGGCCGTGTGTCACAGTTGGCACATCATCAGATTGTCAAAGACTTGAAAAACCTTAATGAAGCTTCGTCGCTATACGCCAAGTTTTCATTTCGAGTAAAAGGTCGGCCTTCCATAAATCATTGTTGCAGGTATAGCATACTGACAATGGCAGACCACCCGACTGAAAAACGAAACGAAACGACTATTCAAGTGAAAGACGACAGTGAAATCACTATTGTGTTCGAAAACCGCTCAAAGGTAGCACTAAATTTGACTATTTTTGACCTGCAGCCCCTTTGGGGTGTCACGCAAATATACCCTAAGGATATGAATTGTGATGATGTCGATCCAGGGGATGAACGTGAGCTCAGGTTGAAGCTTTCCATACCGCCAGGTATTGGATCAAAAGTTGCTATCGATACCATCAAAGCTTTCGTCACGGTTGATCCCACATGTTTTCGGGCTTTGCAAATTCCAGATATCGATATCAATTCCGACGACGAAACTTCTATTCAGGCTTTGGAAACGCGGACTATCGATATCCATTCGAACAACGAGAATACTGCACGTGGCGGGGGCTTAGACCTGCAGTCGTTATTGAAACGCCTAACCAAGACTCGGCGCGATGCGACTGTCACCTACGCGCCGGAGGCGGTTTGGGGAACTGGCGAGATTACTGTACACATCGGCGATAAGGAAGACTGGGACATCCAAAAAAAAGCAACTAGTACAATGGCCCACTATCTGCTTCGCCTGTGGCTCTACGCACAAAAGAGAACGTCTGTTTTGAGTTCTTCGATGCAGGTCATCATATTATTTTCATTAATTATGGTATTTATTTCATTATCTCTGCAAACTTGGGTCTCTAGTTGTGGAAACAGGTGACCGCACTTCAATGTACCATGTTTGAAAATGTAGATAACTCTTTCTTCTCTTACTAGTGCGTTGTAACTGTACCACCAACACCATACCTACTTTTAGAGATATGCTTGGACTTTTATCATGTGTTGTACATATCCTTGCAACTACCGTGAACCTGATGACGCCCTGAATGAGTCAGAAGACTCCTATCACCAGGCCACTGCAAGGCTGAGAAGGAATCTGTCGCAAAATACGGGTTATCATGCATGGCATGGGCTGTGCTGTATTGCATGAATATTCCTGCTTCAAGCATGTCCAGCAGTCGCATCGAGATCAACTGGATTTTATTCGCAAGCGCTGTCGTTCTTCCGGGAATGTAGCCTTGGGCTCAGGCAGTGCTTCTAAACGATTTGCTTTTTCGTAGATAGCCCTCTAATGCTTTGGACGTGCTTAACTCGTTTATGGGTGTCGGTGAAGCGGGGCTGTCTTTTTCATCAAAACTACTAAAACAACAAATTCTAACGTGGCACACGGGATGAAGCTCAGGAAAGCCTCCTTCTCGTATTATAATCATCTCATGGATTCGTGATGTGTTCTGCAGACAGTCATCTTTTACTCAAGCTAACAGCCATTTTATCATTCAGCCTTGAATGCGTCACTGCGTTCCAGATACCATCCAAGAAATTCCACCTCGTCCATTATACGTTGTCAAGTGATTTGTGTCATATGGAACCGTAGGAATGTGGGGAGGCGGTACCGCAGTCATGGCCCACACATTATGACACGTGATACGCTCCCACTGGAATTTGTTGTTATAGGATCAAATATGTATTCACAATTGGGCGGCTATCTATGACACAGACTAGCGGGGGGGTGAAACAATCCCGAAGTTACCAACTGAGTACCGACACCATATCGATGAGCTCAATTGCTCGTGCTGCAGCTTGCATGCCGGGCTTTCAATATACTCTGCGCTTTTTGGTTTTTAGGTTTGTGATTGCGATGAGATGCCAGATGCCCAGGCCCAATGAGCGACGTCTCTAACATTTTCTCCTGCATCATGCATATCATTCAAATCATCTCTGCATCATCGAAGCTCTCTCAGCTCCACATACAATGATCTTACCTATTATAGAAGAGATGAGCTCCGAAAAGTTCCACAATGGATATTCATCTGAGTCTCTAAACATAGCTTTCTATTTGGCTGCTTTAAGATATATATTCGGCGGATTGTATTTGCGACATATATACAATCGTAAAAAAAAAGGTGTTTTTTCGGATTGAAAACACTTATAAAATAAGACCTCGTTTAAAAAATCCTTCTTTGATTCTTTCAACTGTAGTTGCATTCACATTTCCTTTTTCCGATAGACGATGTTTGTACGCGGCTTTAGAGAATTAGGTGCTTTGCTCGGAAGTACTTAAGTAGCTGGCTTGGCCGGACTTGTGTATCATAGCTGCAAATATCCGACGCTATAAGCTTGCTAACACAGTACTAAGTAGCTTTGGAAATTCGCCAATAATGACCATATAGCGTGGATCCGTCGTCAAAAGTCTGAGCGACTAGTAGAACCGTATCTTACCTAGACGTCAGTTTCATTTCTTATTTTTACCTTGGACTCGACTATAGACTTACGGATGTTGTTTAATAATTCTGTATTCACTCTAACCAGAGTATGACAGTGTCCAATGTCCCCTCGCCCTCCGGATGGCCTGGCTAGGTGGGGGAGATCCCCTTTCTCTACTCTTCTTCCATTATTGACTGTCAGGTACTTGTGGGGGTTCAGATATATATCCTTTTGTATTGTTAAATTTTTCCCATGAAACCTGAAATAAGGGTTCGTTCTTAAATGACTAACCGTGAACTTGAAATCTGGTCCTCGAAATCTTTCTTAGCACAACAAACCCCATTTAGCCCATTAAGCAAAGATAAGACGATTTCTGATTTCTGATAGCATTTTAGCCGATTTTCCAAGGAGTTTCTGTGGCTATCTCACCGTAGATTACATTTTATTACTTTTGGAGAAAACTAGTTAGCTTCGGAATCTTATTTTGATAAAAAGATAAAAACAAGCACCGAGTGAATAATCCCTGACTGATATAATCGCTAATATCAGCTGCATGGAGTTGCTGTTTCCCGTATTTTACCGTTTTATACCAAGCGCCTGCAACCTTTGAATTTTGGTACTCTATGATCAAGTTCAAACCTGGTGAACTAATCCTGGGGTGTTCCGAGTAAACATTTTAATAGATATGAATGCACATAAGTACTCTTCTAATAGGCTCTTAATACTAGAAGAAAAGAAATCGTTGAATTAAACCATGGCAACCCTGAAAGCTTAATACAATAGCTAAGAGATCATGGTCGCTCTGATTGACTTGCTAAGATGTGCAGGGCTGACCACCATATCCGATTCCGAATTCTCGAGTACCTCGAATCCGCGTGATGTGCTTCTTACAATTGCGCCGTTTATTTGGGATATGAGGAATGCCCTTGGATGCGAAGGGAAAGTTAGTTGGCGGCTCATATTGCGTTCAGATGTCCCCAGGTTGCGCACTCGGGATCCCATCTCACATTAACGAACACAGTGGCTGTTCTCCACGCGCATCAGAAGGTGCACCGGGTGAGGTGACATTATGACTGACATAGCCTTGCTGTGCTGTGAAGAAGGTTGATTATCTCGAACACTTCCCCCTTTCAAACGTACAACTTCCACTACTCTAATCCTTACGAAAATGTCGATTCCGAATAAGATGCCTCCCAGCCAAAAAAAATGGTTCGTCTTGATAGGCGTTGATTTTTACATACCTGGCTACTGTAGATGGAACCAAGACGGCCATATTCTGCAGTACCCAAACCTGCGAGGCTGTGTCCGGGATATCTGCTGTCTGGAGCAGTACATTGAGCAGACGTTCGACCCCAACACGACAAATATACTGAAACTTACATCCACGCCGAATCCCGTAAATCCGTATAAACCGAAGGAAGAAGAATCCGAATGGCCAACATACGAAAACATAGTCGCGAGGCTGATGTCCGTGACTACCTACGCCCAACCGGGCGACATCGTCCACATACACTTCTCCGGTCATGGTGCCCAAGCAAAGACAGTATATCAGGGGATTAAAGGAGACGGGGGCTTTGACGAAGCTCTAGTAACTTGCGACGTGTGCTGCGGAGGACGCTATTTACGCGATGTCGAAGTGGCTGCACTACTTGACGATATGGTTCAAAAAGAATTGGTGGTCACAGTTGTCCTCGATAGTTGTCATTCTGGCGGTGCTGTGCGTGGCCTTGGTGGTAAGGCAGGAGCATATACTCGAGGTACCGGCAACGTAGACCATTCCGTGCTACGAAACGATTGGTCAGCTATAGCGCGAAATTTGCTGGATTCCACGAGACTTAGATACCGGGACCCATGCTTGCAACAAACGGACAGGTCATGGTTACCCAGACCACATGGCTACCAGCTTCTTTCTATGGCACAAAATTGGTGGAGTTCTGTCAAAGATCAATTCCAAGATGCAAGCTCCCAACAAACGGGCAGGTCATGGTTGCTGGAGCCACATGGTTACGAGCTGCTTGCCGCTTGCCGTCTTAACGAGTTGGCCAACGAAGTGCAAGCCGTGGATGGGGACGGACTGTGGTATGGGGCGTTGACGCACTGTTTCCTAGATGCACTCAAATCCGGAGGCCCGGGCGCGTTAACGCATGCTATGCTACATCGAAGGATCCATGCGGAGGTACAACTACAATTTCCTTTCCAGACGCCAATTTTTGTAGGAAACGGCAAGCGAATAATTTTCGAGAGCACTGAGGGTCATCATGTCCCTACTATCTACGTCAAATCTGTCAACAAAACAACCGTGCTTCTTGCGGCCGGTAGAGCACATGGAATTTTGGTGGAGTCAGAGTATGCAATGTTCCCATGGGACGCCGATGATTTTAGTGACCCCAGTGGGTATCCAAAAGTTCGCATTACGGATGTTTTGGAGTTTGAGTCATGCGCTGAGATATCCGAAGATGACCCTTATTCAATCCGACGAGTCAAACCAGGCTACCAGGCAGTTCCGTTACAAACACCAGTGGAAACGTTGAGAGTAAAGCTGGTTTCAATTCCCAACCCATTTTGCGGAAACCAAAGAGAGAAGCTGGACCAGCTTAGGCTGGCGATGATTCGCAATGGAGTCATGGATCTTCCAGTGGAGCCGGTCTCGGACGACTATGGGCACTATTCAACTGCAGCATTCCATATCGGAGTTGACATATATGGCAGGTACATCCTCTTGGACACCTTCGACCAAGCAATTCCGACATTTCCCCCTTCAGAGAGTCCAGAAGAATTGTTCCAAAGACTGACGCACTTGGCCAAATACGAGTTGATTCGAAGTCTGAGAAATTTAAATACGCCGGAGAAGTTGGATAAAAAATTTATCTTCGAGGTAGTGAATGATGGTAAAGAGCCCGGGCCCGTCATATCCTCTCTAGCGCTTGTTACTGACATTAGATTTCCGAAGCCTATGAACCAGATATGCCTTTCAACATTGCAAACGGGGGAGTAGTTACCATCAAATTCAAAAACTTGGCTCGGGACCCAGTCAACTTAACGATTTTTGATTTGCGGCCACTGCTGGGAGTCACTCAGATATATCCGACAGCATCTGACTTTGAGACGGTTTATCCGAACCATGAACGTGTACTGCAATTCCAACTCATAATTCCGACGCATACGCAATTGGGCTGTCTATCAACAGTGCCTAACATCTTAAAAGCAATGATTACCATTCAAGCAGTCTCTTTCAGGTCCCTAGAACAACTAGATATTGATTCTGACATGACATGGCGCTGCAGAGGACGCGACAATAACGATGCGCTTCAACAACTCCTAAATATGTTGGATGTTCGACGACGCGACGTACAACTTGTGACAAAACCAACAGGCTCTGGGGATTGGGCGACCTCCGACATAACCGTACGTATCAATTCTTGGTAATTGGTCTGCATTGGACATTATGTGGCCTTCCTGAAGGTATTAGTAAGTTCTGTCTCGATCACCTACTGTATAATTTTGCTGACTGATTCAGTCGTGCAGTTAAGTGGATGATCGAATTCTATACGGCGAGAAAGATTTCTGGGACATTTTGCTCCGGTTGTATATCGACCGTACTGTTCCAACATGGGCAAGGTGGTCAAGCTTGGGGCTATCGGAAGTGTATCTGCGTGCATCGACTGATGATGTTTCGAGCGTCTGCCAGGGCTATCTATTTAGTTTCCTGATCATGTCTGATGTCACTTTTTAGGTGGGAGCTTTGGGTTCTAGTGAGGAGCCGTTTAACTCGAGGGATGAAGCGGAGGTGATAAGGCTAGCCGGGAAGTGTAGATCATTGCAAGGACATTCTATTGTATTTTGTTATGTGAACATGGATTTAACGAACCTAGTTAGCTCTGCTGTAGCTATATTTTGATTCTGAACGCTCACCTTGAGACCTATGTCTGTACGAATACCAAGTTAGAATGCTGCAGCTTCCCACCCCATAAATCATTCGGAATATACAACAAGTTCATGAGTCGTAGACGGTTATCAAATCGAATAACTCACAGCATGCATCGGGCCATAGGTAATAATATGATCGGCTTGTGACGTTGCGATAGAAAAATAAAATTAATGGCATTCGAGACTCAACCTAGCCTATAGTAGCCGTACTCGGTGATCATCGCTCCTTTATAAGTCTGTGTTGTGGGAAAATTTAGAAAAAAGCCGAACTGGCCGCGTCACCTCCGGGGAATTAGAACCCGAGAGAGCAGTATATTTGGGGGTGCAAATATCGGGGATACGTTTAAGCAGTCTGACACGCGGCTTTTGTAAGACTAGCGTTTAAGCAGTGAAACTTTATCCTACAGCTTCGACTCCGCTCTATGGTAACGTTTAACTGGATCCAAATCTATATTGCACAATCACAGACAGGGCTTTTGTGGGTGATTCTTGATTACTAGCTTGCACTTTCCAATTCTAAAAATATCATGGGGTTGTAAGTTATAGGGAAAAGAAGTTGCGTAGAGCTGCATTGGTGGTTGCAGTTGAAAATATGAATTGCAGATTCTCCCAACTGTCACAAATTAGCCTGCACCGATAGCTTTTTTTCAGGTAAGTTCGGTGCGAGATGCATTAAATTGGTTAGCCTTATGAAGCTGCTTTAAATTTATCAATAGGCTGTATGAATTTGACCGCATTTGGTTTGTTCAGCCGTATCTTGATTAGTGTTACTTTAAATTGATTGAGCGCTCTTTGTTGCACCCAATACTGAGGCTCTGCGTAAAACATGAAACTCTTTCTAACGTCGGAATTGGCCTCGTACCCCGGCCCTTGATCTCACGTGATTTTATACTAACCGAAATTATGAGCCTGATCCAAATTGAGATCATGAAAAAAGTTAAGCTCGTGTACCAGCCCCCGCCCCGATCCAGGGGGGGGGCTGGACGATTTACGTCCCCGAATAGGTGATCAGTTTTACGGTGCAACTCCGTGGGTTGAACACCCGAACTGAACACCGAAAATCTAAAAAGAAGTTTTCGGTCACAGCCTATGTAGATAATAACTACTCTAGTAGTCTGCCTGCACTTGACAGAAATTGTTTGTGGGTGGTGGATGT
>Ga0307515_10009828_pt1 | contig 18429 bp, 13 predicted proteins | sample 17_EM_MG_FD_194513 | JGI IMG/M metagenome (GOLD analysis project Ga0307515, IMG submission 194513) | Populus trichocarpa ectomycorrhiza microbial communities from riparian zone in the Pacific Northwest, United States - 17_EM | ecosystem: Host-associated > Plants > Roots > Unclassified | place...
AATGCCGCATTTAGCTGCTAAATGCTAGAAAATGCTAGAAATGCTAGAAAATGCTGAAATGGCAAAAAAGTAAAATCAGATGCTGGTAAATTTTTTCCTGACGAAGGGAATTTATCTATAACTGGTACCGTAATACTAAAAGATAAGTGGAATATATATACTCTATATATCTTTTCCGCTTAGGCCCTAGTTATTAGGCTCTCTTTATAGGGGACTAGTCCGTAGAGAGGAGATAATAAAAACCGTATAGTTGTTATCTAGGCTACTAGGCAGTATAGTATAATTAACGGCGAGTGACCTATTATACTCCGTGGGCGTGTACCGCCCTAAGGGTTAGGGAGGGGTATATTTACTCATTCGTTTGTTAATCGTAAGGGGTCATCGATATCTTCGTTTAGGGGCTTGGGGGACGTTAAATCCAACTCGTATCTATAGGGATTACGCATAGATAGGCTCGGGATAAGAGTGTAGTAGTTTTCTACTATAAGGGGGTACCGTTAGTGGTAGCTTTCGAGATCTCACTATCCTATGTAAAAACTTTTTACTGCCCGCGACGCCTCGACAGCCACCAGCTCCCACCCGCACGCTGTGCGATAGCTCTACTAAATCCAAAGACCATCAGGTCCGTAGATGTAACGTGCCCGCTCCACGTCGCTATATGGCCAAAAAAAATAGACAGTGCTCGCGAATCTACGCGACTGTTGCGGGGTCTAATATATATACTCTTATAGTAGACCAAGTCACCTTATACAGGTGTAGAGTCTGATTTCGACGGCCTATATAAACTATCTATTAAGAATTACTAGGATTCTTTAATTATTACTAGCTTGAAGTATATTAATAATAAAAAATTTAAAGGATAATTTAAATAACTTAGTTATTACTTTTAATATATAGAACTATAGTTAAATAATAATCCTATACTATAATCTATATTTATATAACGTGATAAGCTCTATACCACCCAGCCATTATATAAACCTATAAAGGTAAGTAAATAACTAGCAAGATACTAGGTATGGCTATACGGAACAATATATATACGCTTAGGCAACTTTAACACCTAATAATTAAATACTTTATAGACTATATATTTAAATTTATTAATATTCCCCCCAGACCAATACCCAAAGACCTTAAAATATATGTCTTAATAAATAAAAGCGATATACTTAATTAACTATAGTATATAAGAGGCAATAAAGTAGGCTTAGTTAATCTAGATAAGATATCTACTAAAGAGGGAGGCTTTTTAATAACGTAGATAGTAGTGCTTAATCTTAGAGACTAATCGCTAGTTCTTCTCTAAAGGAGAACTAACTTCTTTTAGAATCCTTTTAAGACATAAATAAAACCTTTTACGTCTTATCTGTCTAATTATATCTTATCCAGGCCTTTAGTAAACCCTTTATCTATCTAACTGTATCTTAGCTAATATCTCTTTTAGGGAGATCTAGTTATAGATATAGAGTTAAATAGGCCTCTTTATCCTTTAGAGAAGTATATTATTTAGCTTAATAATTTATTTATAAGTGTTAAGCTTCTTATATAACTTTAAGGGCTTAGTATTAAAAGTATCTAAAGTATCTAAAGTACTAAAATAGTGTAGTTGTGTTAAATGTCCATTGGTTATTTTTGGATCGTTTTCTTATCACGTATATAAGGCTTGAGGTCGTATATATTATAGAAGGAGTTTAGGGTTTGACCTTACCTGACCTCAACTCAATACAATTCTCTTCTACCCTCTACTTATTCCATTACTTCTCTGGTGTGACTTGTGACGTTCCATTCTTATTTACAATGCTCAATTGAGTATTATCTTTTAGTGTCGGGCTTTACCCTTCCACAATAGAGCGGGAGATAGAGGGAGGAGAATAGGGTAATGTTACAACACGTCAAGAAAGAATCAGCTTATGTGCAACAGCTTACTGAAAGCGGAAAGAGGCCAGGACCTTGAAACGGATGAAGGGGTCGAAGCAGGAAGAAACTAGGCTAGCAAAGGCACTGCAAGAACTTGAGGAAAAGGATATAAAGATATGGAAAGACAGTAGTGTCGAGGACTCAACGGAACAAGCCCTTGCTTACTGTGAAGACGAACCAATAGAGTTAGATCAACTGGATCATATAGATCAGGGACCGATCCTACCGAGTTTGGAAGACTACGGAGGTTTCCATTTATATGGCATTGGGATTTTATTTAAGGACACACATTCTCTCACCTAGATAGAACACTCGTGGTTAACTTAAAGTAATATCAAGGCTCTATTGATATTGCTTAAACAATATTATAGACAAGTCATTGTTTATCTTTCCCTTATTCCATTTATATTAAACCCAATCTTATAACGTGTACTATTATATACAAGGCCAAGGTTTACGTAAAGTATCCCAAATATAGTATTTGTTAAGTAATAAATTAGTATATATAACTAGTAGAAAAAATGTTAAAGTTACTATAAAGTAAATTAACTAAAGGTTTATTAATCTTAAATAAGATAGGATATACTATATATATATAGCGATATTAAAGAATAGCTAGTTATAGAGTTCGCTTTAAAAACATTAATATAGTACTTTTTATAAGTATAATTAATAATAGTAGATAATATACTAAACAGCTTTTAAAATAAAACTTAAAATAAGCTTATTTAAGGTTTCTATTATAATATTATTATATATTACAAAGTTAACCAATATAGGAAATTAACTATAGATATATTTCTCTTATTTAAACTAGTACTTAAATAACTTATAAAGTCTTTAATAATAGGATAGGTAAGACCCTATATATTTCTACCCTTATATTCTACTATAATTTATATATAGGCGGTATAGATATTACTAATTAACTATATTTTAATACTTATGGAATATATAAAAAATAGAAGCTTTTATTTACTTCTTATTAAATATAGTCCTTAGCAATTTCTACGTACTATACTCTTACTATCTTACTAATTGCTGAGCTGGGCGAAATAATAGCTGTAAGACGTTTAGGAAACACTTCTATAATTGCCAGATAAGGATCCTAATAGGGGCTACACTTGGTTACCGAGCCCGCTAAATCATTCGGTTCGACACTGCCTTTTTGGTCGCGTCGCGTTCGTTTAGCTTGGTGGGCGATCGTCACAATAATGCCTCATTTAAGCGCTTAATTTATAAGTAAAAGGGTTATACCTAAGACATACCTCTATAATACTCTATTGATAATATATTATAGTAATATATATACCACTATATATTAAAACGTCTTTAGGTTAAACCTATTAGCTATTTTATATATATAGAGACTAGTAAAAAGGGTTAAAAAGTAATCAAAAGACATTATAAGCCTCTTTTAAAGCCCTTGTCGGGTAATCGGTCTACGACTTACTACTGACCTATATCGGCCTTATATATTGTTCTACGCAGCGTATCTAGTAAGTGTACTAGATGGTTACTTATCTTTTTAATATATTTAGTTAGTTAACTAGTATAGAGCTTATACTTTACACCTCTCTATAAATATAAATATATTATATAATAATAGTAAATATTATAAAAGACCTTAGTGGATACTAATAACTAGATATAGCTATAATATATACTAAATACCGTTTTGTATAGAGAATGAGTGCTAACTACTTTATATTAGATAACTTAACTCTAAAGAACAAGTGGGGCCTATAATAGATTAAGTAGATATAGGTAATACTACTTTACTTCTTATTTAAAAGGTATTTTAGATATACGTTTTTAGTACACCTAGTTTAGGAATGCCTTACTTCTTTAGATAGGGTAAATAAAATAGGCCTACTTTTATCTATTACCCAACCCATTTACCTATACGTTAAGATAAATTCAAGTGATTATCTAACTTATTATAGACCCAATTTTTTTTATATAGATATATTTATATAAGAATTGATTAATATCACTAGCTTTATATATCTAATCACAACGATTTTAATATATTGATCTAATTGGCTAGATCCTTATCGACAACTTATAGATATATTTCGGCCAGTTAAGGGATAAAGATTGCAGGTGGTATGTTAATATATCACTGTGTAATCGCGATAAACCCGAATAGGAACTGTTAGCATATCTACTTAAACAGTTTAAAGATATTTTGTAGAGTAGACGTCATAGCTCTCGGTTTTGGCACATGTTTAATAGAGTACCGCCCTATCCGGGACTCAGCTAAGTCTTAAGCTTAATGTCCCAATTGCTAAACTCATATACAATCCTTCTTGGACAGGAAATGCGATAAGCATACTTTGGCCTATTTTTGGAAATTAAGGTGCATAAGCTTTTAAATATTGTATGGGTTGTTAAATAATAGTATTAGAGAACTTTTTATAGAAGTATTAATTTTAACCAATATAAGATCCTCGTAACTAATGGCTAAGAGATTAGTTGGTTCCTGCTTCAGATTCAATCTAAAGGTTTTAGAAACAGTTGATCTAGAGTTTAAATCTAAGACTATTGTTTGGTTAAAATGCTTAGAGTTAAAACTTAGCTATAATATTTATAATATTTCTCTTACTATTAAATAAACATGCTAAAAAGGTAGTAACTTTATTATATAAAGCTTTTAAATTAAGGTTTTCGCATTAGTTTGAAAAGGAGTCTTAAGTTTCTTATTTAAATTAACGGTTAATCTAAAGCCTTTGGATTATATATACCCGTGCCATTGACGCGTAATAAAGTAGGAAAGAACGTATCCTTTCTACCGGACTTTCAGCTTAGATTCAATCTGACGCTTTTGCAACCGAACGACCCCTAAATTTTATGCCTAGCTTTGCTCTGACAACGTAACACAACTGCAGCTTCACTAAAACTACGAAAGCTTTCTATAAAACTTTATAAAATTAAAACAAGTCCTTTAAGACCTTTATAAATTATTCTCTTTTGAATCTACTAATTTTAAATATAGAATAATTAATTTACCGAATAAGAAGCAATGTTGTGATTAGTAAGCAAGTTTTTGTAAGCGAAAATAAAATAGAATCTAATCTAATTCCTAAAACTTTCAACCTACTACTTACTACCTACTATCTACTACTAACGCAATAATATTGCATTTTTCTCTAATACAAAAGTAAGCACGTTTTTAATGTATTTAGAAAACCGTTTTTAGTGGTGTTAACGCTCAAGCAAGTTTAAGTCGTTCAAAACGCCTCCTTCACGCAAAGTTTCTAGGTATGCACAGTGCAATGCTCCAGTAACACCTTGCACGATATGTCAGTCTAAATCGGACACAACGTTACTAGCCTTTACTCTAATATCCTATAAATAATAGAAAGTGTGAGCAATATGCTGACTACAAACGCGTCTTTAGATGCCGCCAATAGTCATAATCCCAAGCAGCGCAAGAAGCGAGCGTGGACTACGCGTCGAGAATGTATGCACCAATCGGGTCGACACTCTGGGACCTCATTTCATCTAGAACTAACAATATTAATTTAGGTCGAAAAGGTTTTGTCAAACCGTGTTAATAATGCTGGAGTAAGCAAATTTCACGCGTTTTTAACATTATGGGATAATTGATACCTTTTCCTCTAAATAGGAAGAGCAATATCTCGTGAGATGGAGAACGCAGACAAAAACCCAACGCCCGCCATTATCATGGCACAATCTTAACGAGCTGTCGCGGTGTCTTGAGTTAGTCCAAGACTACTTGGAGGTGAAGTTGAAGTGAGCCATATCTCGTCTAAAGGATAAGTTAAGAGCACATACTAAACTAGCAAGTTCTTCATATCGAAAGAGGAAATCTCCAGATGACGGTCATGATATCGAACGTATCTCACTTGCTGAGCGTCGGTTGAAACGAGAAAGTCGAGCATCATCTATAGTGAGCTCATCATCGAACTCTTCGCTGTCGCCGAGTCTGCCGCATGTCCGTCATAATGAATCTCCGGAAATCAAGATCTATAACGGGGTTTTCGACGAGAGAAATGGTTATATCATTGCCAGATGTGTAGGTAACAGGGAACTGAACCAGTATTTCCAGATAGCTAAATCGATTATAGGCCTCAACACCAGACATGGATCACGTGAACATTCAAGACGTTCCCACAGCACAGATGCTTAACATAGCCCACAGATCGTCTACTCGATACGCTGAGGAACTTATCAGGGCTGAAATTCTACGTCGTCTGAGGCTGCTCCCAGGCCCAAAGATCCGTCTAACGAATACGTACGACGCCTCTTCTCCGTCACTAAGGTTTCAATTCATCACAGAATACGTCCTCCGGGAAGGAGTAATTAAACTAGACCCAGCGACCACTGTGGGATGCCAGAAATGCAGCCCTCACATGGGCCGAGACATAGGCTGCGAATATACCAAGAAATGTGACTGTCTCGAGTACGCAGCCGTTGATGAGAACCGCCTTACCACCGAGGAGAATACCATTTACAAGTACATCAAGAAACATGGCGGAGACACTATTGGCTTACCTAAGAAATTTCCTTACTACGCAGAAGGCACGAAGAGAGCCAAGACTGGCTGTCTTGTGCCATTCTACCTAAAGTCCAGAAATCCAATTTACGAGTGCAATGATAATTGCAAATGTGGAAGGGATTGCCGGAACAAGAACGTACAGTTCGGGCGTCGAATAGAACTTGAGATATTCAAGACGAGTAGTCGTGGATGGGGTGAGTATTTCATAGTTCTTTCATTAATTTAGGTGCTAATTCTCTACAGGGTTGCGGTGTCGAAAAGACCTTCGAGAAGGAGAATTCGTTGATACATATCGGGGGGAAGTGATAACAGATGAGGAAGCTACAAGACGCGAGGAGAATGCTGGCAAGAGCAAGGCTAGCTACCTTTACTCTCTCGACAAGTTCGCGGAAACCGAAGGAATATCACAGGAAGAGATCTACGTGGTTGATGGCGAGTTTATGGGTGGACCCACGAAGTTCATGAACCATTCATGTGAACCGAATTGCCGCCAGTACACAGTCTCATACAACAAACATGATGCTAAGATATACGACATAGCTTTCTTTGCTTGCAGGGACATACCCGCGATGGAGGAATTAACGTTCGATTACCTGGATAAGGATGAGGAGGACGAAAAAGACGGAGACCAAGAACCAGAACAACAGCCTGGTGAAGACGCTGTGCCGTGCTTATGTGGAGCGAAGAAGTGCCGGAAATGGCTTTGGACCTGAAGAAGGTGCAATCATCCGAGTTTGCGCAAAGTGTGTCTTTGCTACACTCATGATGATGGTTATGGACCACGGCTCTCGCATCCCCTAATGGGTTCGTGTGGATTTCTTATTAATCGTGAGGATGAGTTATATGCCTGCGGCTTTACAGCGACTCTGTGAATGCCTTCATCATTCCTGGACATGTTGGTCTTTTACTCATCTCTTTCGAAATGCGGCGTTTGGTGTTTTTGTCGTGAGTGTCCCTTTTTTGCAAGCAATTAATGGAGCACCTTGAAGCCTGCAGAAGCATCAGCATTTTTATAAGCATTTTTGTAAGAATACAAGTTCTCTGCTAGCTACGAAGTATTCAAAGTTCTCTCTTGTGATGGCAGTCGAAATAAACCTCGGGTGCCAATTCCCGCAAAGTCCACAAAACCGGGTTACTACCCCACATGCCCCACACCTTTCTCGTTTTTATATAACAGCCATTTCCATATAAAAGATCGGGACCTGCATATTGCTTTAATATGCTGCGAGCAGAACGAACCCGTTTTGCCTAGTCGGCCAATCAAACTCGCTTCTCGGTCTCTTGCTCTGAACAATAGTATTTCGAAAAAATTCGCCGGACATGGCCGAGTTTAAACATGGCACGCTAAACGCGACGCTACGCGGCATAGATTTAGGGTGTGTGCGACAGTTCCGTGGAATTCAATATGGCCGTATACCCGGGCGGTTCAAGCGGTCTGAGATGGTGGATGGGTGGGAAGGGAAGGTGTTGGATTGTACGAAATATGGGTGAGTGAGCGACTGAACGAGCGCATATGGGTGGAGGAGAAATCTTAGATTTCAAATTAGGTCACACGTTTCGTAAATCCGTATATTTGTTAGGATCTAATTAGTCTATACATGTGCGGTCTAATATAGATGATATCTGCAATCTTGGCCAAAATGGGTGTTGCTAATGGAACGCATAATGCAGGCCGCGCTGTCCGCAGAATCACTATGATGTCGGACATCTGTTGCGCATCCCGGAAGACCACGTGTTTGAGAAGGAGGAGGAGAGTGAATTTGGTTGCTTGAATCTCGATGTGACGGTTCCGTCAGACTTGGGGGAGCGGGGGGGCCCGTTGCCTGTTTTGGTGTGGATACACGGTGATTATCCTCCACCCTAATTTATTGTTGGAGGTAGAAGCGCTGAAAGGAATGGCTGGCAGGTGGTTCTCAGATTATGACGTTTGGGAGTGGTGCTTCAAGGATATGCGGTAGGATGAAGCCCGTAATGCTTGTGTGTAAGAGAGCGGTTCATTGCTGAATGACTGATAGATACCACAAAGATCGTGAGTGACTCGATTCTCCAGGGACACCCTATCATTGTAGTCTCGATAGCTTACAGATTGAATATTTTTGCCTTCGGAGACTGCAAGGGCGAAGTCAATCTTGCCTTGAAAGACCAGAGGCTAGCGATTGAGTGGATCCAGAAATATATTGGGAAATTTGGTGGTGATGCGGTAACGATTTCAATGCCCTCCAGAAGTCGAAAGCTGATGTAATCCCAGAGGAATGTTACACTGGCAGGTGAGAGCGCAGGGGGCGTGTATGTTCATGCACATGTTGTGACAGGCGCGCCCCTAACTAAGGCAATTCTGTCCTCCGGTTCGCTATATTTGTCGCCACCGCTGCCGCTGTACAGAGGCCAGGCTACTGTAGAGGCTCTTGAGAATAAACTGAAAGAAGCCGGACATGGCTCCCTTCAAGATGCCCCAGTGAATGAAATCTTGAAAGCTCAGGCGGCCTTGGCATTGAACTCGCTGTGGCTCCAGGATGACCCTGAATTGAGTGGCTGGCAGAATAAGACAGGAAATGCCCAGGAACTACTTGTTGGCGATGTTGAATATGAGGTACGTACTGTAGACTCAGGCTGTGACGCGTATAACTGAACTAGCAATTAGTCAATAATATGGAGAAATGGAGTCGAAACTATGACGCCACAAATGATAGTTGAAAGCTTCGCAAAAGGAGGAGAATATGCATCACAACTTAGTCGCCTATACTGCGTCTCCTTAAATAGGCCAACTCCAAGCAAAACCGGAGCCCTGGATTTCATCACAGATGCACGGTTCGCTTTGGCAGTGAGGAAGACTGCGCGGCTGTGGAGGACTGTCGGAAAGCGGGTTTACTGCTACGTCATTGACCAGGAAAACCCATGGCAAGCATCTAGTCGAGCTCATCATGCCGTTGATTTGGTGTTACTCTTTGGTGGACTAGACCTTTCCTTCAACCCCGCGGCAGAGAAGGTAGGGAGGGAGATGCGGAAGAGATGGATATCTTTTGTAAATGGCGAGGCTCCTTGGTTAAACGAGAAATCCTTCGCATTTGGTCCATTCGGAGAATACAAAGAAATAGACGCAAACGAGTTTGCTGCTCGAAGAAGAGTGAAGCATTTGGATTTGCTGGAGAAAATGGACATAGCAAACATCGATGCCGTTTTTGGCGCTTTAGCTGCAGGACGTATTAGTCTCCTCAATTGAGCTATATTTTGGAGTTTTTCTGAGATTGAAAGCTTCCCTTGGTAATCTGTTAAATTTGTGGGATGTACGGTTGTGTGCAGGGAAAAGAAATGCACGAGGTTCCGAAAAGCTGTGTGGTTTCAGGGGATAGCGGGCTCGGAGTCATTGATGTTTAGTAAGGCCGCCACGGAGCATAATTTGTAATAAAGATTCCATGATTAAACCTAGAGGTGAAGCAGGACGTTTAAGTTTAAGTTTGAAGCTCTTGAGAAACTCCTGGCCTTGTGTGCCGGAAATAGAGGCCTGTATCGACAGACCGTGTTAGCGTAACAGAGCGAATACCAACATAATCAGCATATGTTAATGGAGGGTTTATAGTCGGTGCTGCAGAGGAAAAGGGCAGGAATGGTCGCAGAGGCATTGATATATAATGGGAGCATTTTGACAGCTGGCGCAAGGGAAGTTAAATGTTTGGTTCAAAATCCTCGGGTTTGGTTTTGGTGTTGGGGTCGTCGCTGGTGAGAGCCGAGATGCGGGCTGATGCGGGAGAGTGATGTGCCTGCAAAATTTCGCGCGACCTCTGCCTGACTTTCTACTCTTCCTCTTCGACCTCCACCGTCGTCCATCTCTTACGTTATTCCCGCCGCCCACTGGCATTTAGGAGCCCAAAACCTACAGTCAAGGACCCTCCTGGACGCTGCCTCGTCATCTACCTTCTCCGTGGACGAAGCCAACGCCTGATCCGTGACTTCGATTGTCGTGCCTGGAGTACTGCAGTACCTTTTCTCCCTCATCACTATCCACCACCTCAACTGTCCGCTGCACCAACCGGAGCCGGCGAGCCTTTCCCCCTCCGCTTCTATCCACTGCACGCATTCCTTACGGATAATTTTCTCCCAAAGGTCAGTCTTGCCTTGTCACGTTGCGCCCGCGACGTCAAGCTTTCTTGTTCGCCCATTCTCCACTCCAAAAAATTATGTCCGTCCCAGGACGTTAACTAGCCCGCGATTCATTGCCTGGATTCATCAGATAGTTCGTTTTCAGGCTGTCTCTAGTCCTGGGTCGTATCCCACCTTCACATATTAGCTTGCCCCATGCCACGCTCCAGCCCTACTTTACACTCTTCGCGGCTGTCCTCTGCATGAGTTTCTCGTCATCCGTCCTCCTCTTACCAGCAAATCTCGAGCGACCCAACTCCCTCAAAAATTTTGTCCCCACTACCCCCCACATAGTCTCACAACCCTGCCACTGACATTTTACGTTTTCAGATATTCTAGGAAAATACCCTAGTCAAACACGCCATCAGCAGGCCCCAGCAACTCCCTACACCTTTTTTGGCCACTTCTTGATCCTGTATCGCGTATTACCGCACACTCTCGATCTTCCATACATTACATCACGGGACAAACCCACGCCTTCCGTGGATCCAGCTCAACAAGCCAGCGCACATCCAACTCAGGACTGTCACTACAGGATATATACGAGTAGCAAAGCTAAGTGAACTTGGTGGTTACAGAACGTAGGGTGCGGAGAGGTCAGAGTGTGCACCTCTCCGGACATAAAGGAGCTGAGTATCTGTACTGGCTCGCTCGCTGAGGTGCTCCCGCTAGGGATCACTTAAGCTATTTCTAATCGTCTCTGGAACGATTACGGGACCTTATTGTGTGATTGGGTAGACAATTCCCGTACAGAGGAATCATGGCTACCACACCGCGCCGATCGGGCAGCGACGTTGCCACCATCGCCGTCCCGTTCTCATATGCACAAGCAGCCAAGGGTATGTCCTCAGGAGCTTCGACTGGAGCCTCTAGTAAAGCTGCATCTGGGACTATAACGCCATCCAAAGACTCCACTCCAGTACCTGCAACGATTCCGACAGGTCCTTCGGGAATGAGCTGGGCAGATGATACTGAGGCCAACGCATCTCCAGCTGAGCAGGTACCAGAAAAATTTTCGGGTGGTCATGAAGCCCAGGTGAACGGCACATCACCCCAACCCAAACAAGGCACTTCCCAACAACAGAATTCGACATCAAACATTTCTTCTCCTGACTTTGGGACTTCATCTTCAACACTTATCAAAGATGACGATGTGTCCTCACTACCTAACACTTCTTCCGAATCGACTTGGGAGAACAAGTCACAAACTTCAAATTCTGTCGAAAAAGCAGCAGATCAAGGTGATAACAGTTCTGATAAGGGGAAGAGTAAGGACTCTGAAAAAGTACCTTTCAAACCTCTCCAAGAGGCACCAATACCAGCGGTCAATTATTGGAAGCAAAGGGCCAATGAAGCAGCTAAGGCCAAAGCAGCTTACTCTAGCCCAATAAAGTCAGCCACATCATTTCCTAGTCAAACTTCGGCCAATGGAGCACCTCAAGGACCGAACGACAAGATCAGTGGGGTTCCCAGGCCCGAGCCGAGAAAGAAGAGCAAAGCCAATGCTGGTGGCGAGGAATCAGATATGGCTGTGGCTACAGCTAAAGAGAAGAAGCAGAATATGGATATCAATGGCAAAGGTCGAGACGATGACCGGTCAGCGCAGAGCCGACGAGATACTAGACCAGATATCGAGGTCGAAAAGATTAAAAAGGGTGCTAAGTCAAAGGCTTTCGAAAAGGATGGGAAGGGGAATGCGGCCGTACTTCCTCCTCCGGTTCGAGATCAAGAGTCCTGGCCTACTCCTGACAGTGCTCAAGATGAAGATAGAAGAAAGGTGCAAGAGAAAGGCGAAAAAGGAGAAAAGGAGCGAAACCCGAGCACGTCCTCAAGACCACACGGCAAGAATGAGTGGGTTCCAGTGCCGTATACACCCAACGTGATATTCAACACGCCTCTACCAAGCACTGGTCCTAGCAGGAGAGGGGGACGGGGAGGTGCTCGAGGAGGTGCCCAAGCTGGCGGTCGCGGAGGCCCATACGCTACAAATGGTACTGGCGCTGGTGAAAAAGATGGACCTGCTTCCGCAGTATTACCCAATGGCGATCTGACAAAGCGAGGGAGGTCTGATGGATCCGCGCCGCGAGATACATCCCCAACCAAGGGCAAAAGGACTATTAGTGTAGGTTCAACTTCTTGGAAGGATACGAAATCAGCGACGACTATAAGCGAAAGGGCCGTAAAACCGACAGCATCAGGAGATTCTGATGCAGTATCGAGGAGGGGATCAGTGCTGGAAGAGTCGGGTTCGGGACAGTACTCGAATGCACAATCCAGTATCTACCCACGGCAATATCCTTCAAGTCGACCAAAGCAAAATAGGAAATACGATGCTTCCGGTCCTGCAGACAAACGAAAGGACAGTGATCTGGTATCACCAACTAAAGAAAATATTCCTGCCACATATGGCCGGCGTTCTTCAATTGCCACACAGACAGAAGGTAAGCAAAAACACCATGGGCAATTAAATATGTTCCGCCAACGTAGTCGCAAAGAAACCCTTCCGCTAACACCTACCCAACCATCAGAGGACGGAGGAAAGCGATCTTCAGGCGTGACGGAAGGGCAAGCCTCGCAAACCAAGCCGATTACCGGTGACCGCCGAGGTGGCCAATTCGGTTCGTTCTCCGGTCGTGATCGTCCTGAAAACAGAGGCCGCGGAGGTATGCGTGGAGGAAGAGGTGGTAACCATGGGTATCAAAACGCACATCACCCCAATGGTCATCAATTCCCTAATGGCCATGCTCCGTCGCTACAAACTTCATCCACATTCCCTCTACCTCGATCTCCCACTTCATTTCACCCAGAGCAACAGAACACCTACTTCCCCGCTCAATCGCCACACTCTCGGAACTATAGGGGCAATGGTCCCCGTTCGCAGTCCATGACTACAGATAATATATACGGTCGTGTTCCGGCCACATATTCTGGAGGACCTCAATCTATCGCGCCTATTCAAACATACGTGGGAGGAATGTACGACTACCCGGTTATGCAAACGATGAGCGCAGTCCCTTACAACCCGTATATGGAACAGTACTCCGTTTTCTCGATGGTTTCTATGCAACTGTGAGTTCTTGGCCTACTGGAAGGTTATTTATGTGACTAATAATTCTTAGGGAATATTACTTCTCTGTTGATAACCTCTGCAAAGACATGTTTTTGCGAAAACACATGGACTCTAAGGGATTCGTTTTCCTCGCTGTCATCGCAGACTTCAACCGTATCAAGCAACTCACGACGGATATGGAGCTCATCAGACTCGTCTGCTACCAATCGCGTAATATCGAGTTCCGGGTCGGTGTTGACGGCAAAGATAGACTACGGCGAAGAGAAGGGTGGGAGCAGTGGGTACTGAGCGTGGGTGAGCGTGATGTTTCTGCCCAGAATGGTGGACCCGAAGAACTACATCACCCACCGGTTCCACATCCACAAGGGTTTGAGTCACAGCTCCTCCCTCGCTATTCTGGGGTCTCCGCTGCGTCGCCAACCAGTCCTGGGACCGCGTCCAATGATATTGCCTATCAGCCAGTGAACGGCACTCATTCAGTTGCGCCTGTGACTGAAAGTGCAACGAATGAACCTGTGTCAGATGGCACAGCATCCTCTGTGGTAGCCCAGTCTCATCTGGAAGACACCATATCCCCATATCATGGACCAATGCCTGCGACAGGGCCCGTAAATGGCGAAGAGGACTCTTTCTCAGATGAACAAGTGGAATCCTTGAGCGTGATCGTCCGAAAGCAAGAACCGGCTCAACAGCCAGTCTCCTTTCACCCTGCTGTTTCGCGAACCTTCTCAAACGGTTCCATCGATAGTAGAAACATCGACGATGAGCTTCATAAATTCGACAGCCTACAAGCCAACGTGCAAGTCAACGGCAATGGTCCTTCACAGGGGTAAGCCACAGGCGGAGAAGAGCATGTGGTGGCAGGATTCTCACTGATACCAATGGTTTTCTAGTGATGACGGCAAGAAACAAGATGAACCCGAGAGGTCTTTGGGTCTATCTTTACCTGGCAAAATTCCCACCATGAATCCTGTTCGTCTTTTTTGGGTTAAAGACAAGGATGCTCCTGTTGAGTCGCTGCCGCCTGATGCGACATACGAATTCTATACCCATTTACGCTCAAAAGCCCTTGAACAACGTCATATCGCTTCCGCTGGTAATTGTCCCTACGACATGGATGTTTTGTATCAGTTCTGGTCTCACTTTCTTATCCGCAACTTCAACACCCGTATGTACGACGAGTTCCGCCACCTTGCCTTCGAGGATGCCATGCAAAAGATGTCCGACGTTGGAATGAGAAATCTTATTAAATATTATGGGGAGTCATTGTCGAGCCAAAGCACGATACGCGAGCGCATTGCTCGCCATTATGTGGACTTGGTCAAATCAGAAAATCCCGATTACGAACGGCCAGCGTTCAAACAGCTTAGATCTGCATGGAGGAATGACGCACTAAATTCAAAAAATCGCAAAAGAATTAGCAGTTTCATTGACGTTGATCTCAAGACCTCACTCGAACTTTAAGGTGGTATCCTGCTTATACCTAGGACGATCTTGGCTTGTTGTCCATACCTATTTACGACTCCTCAATGCATGCGGACCTTGCCTCCAGTGGAAGTGTTCGGTCGAGTATTCATTTTCTCCTAGGATAGGGGTTATTCTTGTGGTTCAGGCCTCTTCTCTCCGACAATGCTAGGGATATATCTTGTGTTGTTTTTCAAAAGTTTCCACTTGGGCGTTCTCACACGGCATGTCAGGAGGGTTGCATTTTTCACTATTGCTCGACGAAAATAGATTTTCGACTTGACGGACTCGGGTGCTCATGTCTGGAGCTTTTCTACGAAATATTTGAACTTGGAAAGCCGGGGTGGGTTGCTTTGCAAGCCGGCATGGGTTTGAGGATGGCATAGTGGTGCCTTCCTTTTTTCCTCTTTATGACCCACTTCTCCTTATCTACTTTGTCTTGCATAGCGGCATTGTATTCGCTTCAGGATCTTGTCCTTCTATCCGCTGTTGCGTGGGCTTAAACTTTGCTCTGTTCACCTAGTTCAGCTGGCCACAGTGGTCCGTAAATAAAAAAGATGTTTGCTCCACGTTTCTTTTCCTAGGTTATGTATTACTGCTATTTGATGTAACTGGAATTCTTAATACCGCGACCTAGAGCAGAGCTTTCGGTGGGGCGGGGATCGATGCTGCCAGGAAGTCGGAATTCTCCGGAGTGACGCATTCGACAAGCACCGCCACCCAACCTAAAAGACCCTTCCCCCACAACTTGATCTTCTTTGTTCTTCCTCCCTCCATCCCAGAGTCTGGTCGTAGACACTCCACCATGGCGCCCACGGTGGCCCACCTCCATAAACTGGTGGCCAAGAATGCGAAAGTGTTCAAGTATGTCGTCGCTGCTGTAAACTAGATCTCAAACTCCACTAAAGGTCTCATAGGGCTGCCTGGAACAACACAGCACGTCTCATACAGAATCAACTTCCGCCTTCTCTCAGGCCTACTCAAGCCCAACTCCAACCTGTTCTCGCGCGCAATCCACCGCGCCAACCTATACACCCTACCGCTTTTCTAAAACAGAGTAAGGGTAAATGGTACACGACTCATAGCACCATCAATGCCACTGTTCGGCGATTCACAACTTCATCGATACGCTCCTCTGGCGTCAAATATGATCGATCATCTTTTCCGAAGTCTCGAATTGGAGCCGCTGTCAATGGGCTTGCCGGTCGAGCGCCGTTTGCCTCCACTCTCCGTCCTAATCTGACGGGAGGTACACTGAACCGAACTGCAGGAGGGTACGCTTTGGGGTCTGGCAGGGCAGGGTCAGCAAGATATTTTTCGCATACTCCCGCTGCGCCTGCACAAGTCATTCAGAATGTCTCCCAGGCCGTACGTGCTTTCCTGATCTCAGGCCAGAAAGCACAGTTCGATGGTGTCAATCCAGCGACTGGCGAGAAGCGATATAAGTCCGTGACTGCTTTACAAGAACAGGTTAATCGGAAGATGAGTAGGTTCCCAAAGGCCACTCCCGGGTCATTTATTGACTTCAGTATTAACCCTACTGTTACTGCACTCACTCCACTCAGCGCTATTTCCGGCTACTCCCATTTCGCACAAGAGAAAGAGACCCTTAACAGTGAAGGCCTCCTTGACATGCTTTCCGTCGACTTCTCGAGAGCTCTCAAGGAGCTTTCCACTGTTTTGAATGATTTGAAGCGTCTGTCCGCTTTAGGGGACCTTCCAATCACATACCACTCATCGACTTTGCGGGTACATTTCCCGGGCTGTGACGCGGAAACTGTAGAGAAAATATGCAATGAGCTTGGTGTTCAGCGTGGTGTCGTTGGTCAAGATGAAGACTTTGACGCCTTTGTCGGCACCGAAATTGCATTGCTCTTCCCTTTCGCTCCTAGCGCTACGCCTTCGGAGAACTCTTTCTTTGCAAAGTCTGTATCGGGGCGGCAAGAGCAGATCGACTGGCGTCATATGCTCTCTCCAGAACACCTATCGACTCCCGAGGAATACTCGACGCATTCGGAGGACGGTTTGGACTTTGAGGATGTGGGTGACAATAATCCGTGGCTTTCCTCTCCTTCGGGATACGAGAGCTTGCATACTAGCGATATCGACAACTTTGCGACTTTTCGTGAAACGCCTAACCACCATACCCCTCTCGAGTATCAGGGTATCGAAGGGATCTATCGGTTCATGGAACAATGCGAATCTACTCGGAGGTAAATAACGGTCATTACGGGAGGCGGCTTCTTCAGGCTATAAGTTGGAAGCTATTGATCATTCGGATCCAAACCGGCATCATTAGGCAGCGTTTTCCTTTGTCGAGATAAATAAAGAACATATCCACATTCTCATGTTTGAAAATAGGACAATCAATGGAAAAAATAGGCTACACGGACGGACTCGCTTAGGCTTTAACATCTACTTCCTTCAACTGACACTGTGATGGCCACCGAGATATATGCATTGAAGTTTACAGGCGCGAAAGCGATGAAAAGCAGCCCCGAGGTCAGTACTTAAGCACCAGCCCGGCAGCATGAGCAGCATTGGTACCTGGTTATTACGTATGACGAATTCAGAAACGCAAAGGTTGGCTTAGCAGTTCCCCGCATGGGCTATCGGGAAGCGGCACTTGGTCAGCTTCTTCCCCCACTACGCCTCTAATGACTCCAGTTGCGGTCGTAAAAAGTTATTATTTCCGCGCGGAAATCGCTATGCCCGCCTTTATTCCGTCCAGACATCCTGCCCAAGGAGATACCGTCCTTCACCTTATCTCATTTGACATAGGTAGAATACCTCTTCAACTACCCACTCAAATTCCCCCTAGTTCTTCCTTTGAGCTTCAATTGAAGCCCTCCCAATGACGGCTACTCTGCAAGCGACACCACCGGATATCATACGTGGAAACTCCGAGACACGCCTTTCTACCGCAAGAGAATCGATTGCTCGATCTGACAAAAGTAGTGATGTAGAACAGGTCGCTATAGGCGCAAAATTTGGAGATATTCCACCCAATGGTGGATATGGCTGGGTTTGCGTGGTATGCGTTTTTTTGATCAATGCGTAGGTCCATGATGTCATGTCTAGGATTTTGGGCTGACAGCGCTAGTAGTCACACTTGGGGATTGAACTCTTCCTATGGCGTCTTCCTGGCGCACTACTTGAGCACAAATACTTTCCCGGGTGCAACAAGGCTCGACTTCGCATTCATTGACCCGAGGTACGAGTGGTCTATATATTCGGGTTGGGGGGTCCTGGAATTCAAAGTCCCGCCAAGCCAGCTTCTGATTGGTTAGAGAGCCGGCTTCTAATTGGTTAG